>ERZ773021.54-NODE-54-length-105363-cov-10.127_pt1 | contig 105363 bp, 107 predicted proteins | sample MGYA00511668_ERZ773021 | MGnify/ENA primary metagenome ERZ773021 (study PRJEB29015, sample SAMEA2737961) | human oral metagenome | biome: human oral; feature: human-associated habitat; material: dental | place: China | collected 2032 ...
GAAATTAGTCTTTAAAAAAATTGGTAAAATGTCGCAATTAATATTGCAATTTATGTTTTATAAAAAAATATATAATAGTTCTAGTTTAAAATAAAAGGAGAAGGTTAGGCTATATCTAATTTTTATATATTTTTACTTCTATTTTATGTGAACGAACTATACTCACAAAAAAGTACGTTATTCATATCAAATAAAATAAATGTTAAAATATGAATTGACAGGCAGATAAATAAAAACAAGGAGAAAAAATAAAGATGAAAGACTTAACAAAAGGAAACGAATTAAAAACTATAATTTATTTTTCTTTGCCAATTTTAATAGGAAATTTATTTCAGCAGATTTACAATATTTCAGACACAATCATTGTGGGAAATTTTTTAGGAAAGGAAAGCCTTGCTGCTGTAGGCTCAAGTTATCAAATTAATGTACTTATAATAGCTGTTTCGATAGGTATTTCATTAGGGACAAGCATTCTAATTTCCCAATATTTTGGGGCAAAAGATATGGAAAATTTGAAAATCACGGCAAATACAGGATTTATTTTTTCCATAGTTTTATCTCTTATTGTTACAACATTAGGTTTTTTACTGTCAAATAATATTTTAATTTTAATTAATGTTCCGAAAAAATTGTTATTGGAGGCAAATATCTATTTAAAAATTATTTTTATTGGAGTTGTCCCAACTTTTGGTTATAATTCCCTCACAAATACGCTAAAAGGCATAGGTGATTCAAAAACACCGACTTACATCTTAATTACTTCCGTAATTTTAAATATTATCTTAGATATATTTTTTGTAGCAGTACTAAACTCTGGAGTTGCAGGAGCGGCAATTGCAACGGTTATTTCACAGTTTATTTCGTTTTTTCTTTGCTCATTTTACATAAAATTTAAATATCCAAATTTAATTTTTAAAAAATATTATTTCAACTTAAATTTTAATATTTTAAAGGAAATACTGATTATTGGAATGCCAGCAATGTTACAGCAAGTTTTAATCAGCCTAGGATTTATTGTCATTCAAATTCTTGTAAATGGATTTGGAACAGACTGTATTGCAGCTTTTATTTCTGCTTCCCGAATTGATTCCTTCGCAGAATTGCCATCCATAAATTTAGGACAGGCGTTGATGACTTTTACAGCCCAAAATTATGGAGCCAAAAAAATGGATAGAATAATTAAAGGTGGAAAAGATAGCCTAATTTTAGGAATCTCATTTTCCATCATAATTTCAATTATTATTTTTATTTTTCCAGCATTCTTTATTTCAATATTTAACCGAAATCCCGAAGTGATTTTTATAGGAAATCAATATTTACGTATAATTTCAGCATTTTACGTAATTTTCTGCACAATGCAAATACTAAATGGATTGCTACTAGGCTACGGAAAATCCTTAGTTCCACTAATAGCCTCTATTACTTCATTTTGTATGTTTCAAGTGCCTCTAGCCATTTTACTTTCCAAAACATCGTTAGGCTATAACGGAATTTGGATTGCCGCACCGATAGGCTGGACAGGAGGACTACTAATTCGAGTGTGGTATTTTATAAAAATTTCTAAAAAAATATAGAAAAAATAAAAGAATTATAGTAAAATCAAGATTATTTGGTGTTTTTTAAAATTTCAAATAATTTCATTGAAAGGAAAATTTATATGGAAGAAAAAATTTACACTTGTCCGCTGGAACTAACTCAAAAAATATTATCAAAAAAATGGACAGTCATCATATTATGGCTTTTAAGACACGGAAAAGTCAGAACAAAAGATTTCAAAAATCAAATAAAAGGCAGCAACGAAAAAATGATTATTGAGCATTTAAACTATTTAATCAAAGAAAAACTTATAGAAAAACGGAAATACAATGTTTACCCAAAAAAGACAGAATATATCCTCTCAGAAAAAGGAAAAGATTTATTGCCTATTTTGGAACTTATGCAAAGTTATGGAGAAAAATATTATATTAAATAAATTTTTTACTCTCTAAAAAAATACAAAAAAATATGTTAAAATAAACTCACAAACAAAATTATAAAAGGAGTTGATTACCTATGAAAAAACTACTAACTTTTCTACTACTGACACTTTCAATTCAGCTATTCTCAGCTAATTACAAAGTTGTTCTAAAGAAAGGCGTTACTTTATCACAGCAAGAGATTACAAAAAATAACAGTGAAATTGAGATTGCGGCTAAAAGGGACTATGATTCAATTAAACGAGCAGTATCAATTGGGATGAAATCTATGATTTCCAGAATGATGAATGAAGAAATTCAATTACCCGCAATAAGTCAAAAAAATTCTCTTAAATTTCAGAAAAAAATGAACGAATTATATAATAATATGTTTGATTATATAATGGATAAAAATAAAATTTACGTTGAAAAGATAAGATATGTTACAAATGATATTGTTGAAGTAACATTAAATATAAAAACGCCAGATGTAACAACAAATTTACAAAAATATTCAGAATTAATGAATAACAACTTTCTAAACGAAAAAGAAATGAAAAATCTAAATAATTTCTCAGAAGACGAAATCTTTGATAAAATAATAACAAAAATGTTTAGTTCAATGAAACAAGCCTTCCAAAAAACCGATAAGTATGCTTCTATGAAAACAACAATTTATTTAGAAAAAGATAATGGAAAATGGGGAATTGCTGAACTTGATGAAAAATTAAAAAACTTTAGAGAAATATATAAATCTGTAAATTAATAAAAAACATAAAAGGGCTATCCGTATTCAGATAGCCCTCTATTTTATTAATTATTTAGGTGATACTAAAATTTTAACTTGGCTCTTTTCTTTTACAAGTGCTTCAAATCCTTCATTTACGATGTCTTCTAATTTAATTCTTTTTGTTACTAATAAATCTTTTGAGAAGTACCCTTGTTTCATTAATTCCAATGTTTTAGGGAATACATCACGGTATGCGATAACTCCTTTTATTGTTCTTTCTTGAATTACTACTTCATTAGGCTGAATTGGGGCTTCTGTTTCCCAAATACTTACAACCATCAATTCTCCATCTTTTTCAGCAACTTCTAAAGATTGTTGCAATACAGCAGGAACTCCTGTAACTTCATAAGAAACGTTTACTCCGCCATTTGTTTTTTCTTTTATAAATTCAACTGTATTTACTTTTGTAGGGTCTACGATTATTGCTCCTAATTTTTTAGCAATTTCCTGTCTTTCAGGTGAAACTTCCACAGCATAAATTTCTGTTGCTCCAGATGCTCTCAATGCGTCAATTATAAGAAGTCCAATTGGTCCGCAACCAAACACTGCCGCTGTATCTCCTGTATTAAATCTGCTTTGTCTAACTGCATAAACTGCTACTGCTGCAGGTTCTGTCAATGCTCCCTGTTCATAATCAATTTCATCTGGTAATTTATGAGCCTGATCCTCATTTACAACTACAAATTCAGAGAATCCCCCTCCTCCACCAGCAAGTCCGATAAAGTTCAAGTTAGGATCCAAATTATATTTCCCAATTAATCCATTTTTTGCTAAAATTGGCTCAACTGTAACTCTATCTCCTACTTTAAATTTTGTAATTCCACTTCCTATTTCCACAACTTCTCCACAAAATTCGTGTCCCATTGTGATTGGGGCTTTTTCATTTGTATATGGATGTGGAGCATTAGCTGGAATAAATATTGGTCCTCCTAAATATTCATGTAAATCACTACCACATATTCCTGAATATTTTACTGCTATTTTAATTTGATTTTCTCTTGTAATTTCTGGAACTTCAACTTCTTCCACTCTTACATCTTTTCTATTGTGCCATCTTGCAGCTTTCATTGTTGCCATTTTAATTTCCTCCTAATTTTTCTTGTTTTATTTCTTACCTTAATAGTATACCCTACTTTTTCTTAAAATCAATATCCTCTTCTTATTTTTCATTTTTTAAATAAAATATAGTATAAATTAATTTGTCGGAGCATTTTTATGCGATGACAAAACTGTTTGAGTATTGCGAGTTTTTTGTCAGTGCAGAAAATTGTCGCATACTAGCCATAGGTTATTGCGTAGCAATCTTGCCAAATATTTTGATTATCTTGATAAATCTTTACTGCAAGATAAGGATTGGCAGCAATGAGCAATTCTACAAAAATAAATAAAGAAAAGGTATAATAAAAATAGCAAAAAATGTTTATTAAATAAAATAATCTAATACTAAATCCTACTAGAAAATAGTATATAATTCTAAATTGATCAAATAAAAAAAGGATTATCAATCACTTATGATAACCCAAAATAATTATTTTAAATTTTTATTCTTCAAAAAATTCACCAATTTTTCTATATTTATCATATCTTCTTTTTAGCAATTCCCTTAATGAAAATTTGTCTATCCGCTTAAATTCCTTCACAACCATTTCTTTTAAATTTTGTGCTGTTTCTTCAAAGTTTCTGTGTGCTCCGCCTAAAGGCTCTTTTATGATTTCATCTATTACTCCAAGACTTTTTAGGCTGATAGCATCCATTCTTAGACTTTTTGCAGCTTCTGCAGCCTTTGTTGAATCATTAAAAAGAATTGAGGCACATCCCTCTGGAGAAATAACAGAATATACACTATTTTCAAACATTAAAATTGAGTCTGCTACACCAATTCCTAATGCTCCTCCACTTCCACCTTCTCCAATAACAACAGATACAATTGGTACACGGAATCCAAACATTTCCGCTAAATTTTTAGCAATAGCCTCTCCTTGCCCTTTTTCTTCAGCTTCTATTCCAGGATATGCTCCAGCTGTATCAATTAATGTCAGAATTGGCAATTTAAAACGTTCTGCCATTCTCATTAATCTAAGAGCCTTTCTATACCCTTCAGGACTAGCCATACCAAAATTTCTAAAAATATTTGATTCAATATCTCTTCCTTTTTGCTGACCTATTATCATTATTTTATAACCATCAATTGTTGCAAGCCCTCCTACAATGGCATTATCATCCTTTGAAAGCCTGTCACCATGAAGTTCTACAAAATCCTGCGTCAATTCTTTTATATAATCCAAAGTATATGGTCTTTGAGGATTTCTTGAAATTTGAATTCTATTCCAGGCATCCATTTCATTTTCCTCAAAATCTCTATATTTATCTTCGAGGTTTTTTTCAAGTTCTGTTATTTGAGCAGAAAAATCAATGTTTCTTTCAGCTGAAAATTTTTTTAACTCGGCTATATTATCTTCCAATTCTTTAATTTCATCTTTTATACTCATATTCTATCCTTTCGTTTGAAAAATTTTAAAACTTACACTAATTTTTCCAATACTCTATAAATCGTTGTTTTTAAGTCTTTTCTTTCTGAAATTATATCAATCATTCCGTGTTCTAGCAAAAATTCTGCCCTTTGAAATCCTTTTGGCAATTTCTGATTTACAGTCTGCTCAATTACCCTAGGCCCTGCAAAAGCAATAAAAGCATTTGGCTCTGTTATAATAACATCTCCTAGCATCGCAAAAGAAGCTGTCACTCCACCAGTAGTCGGATCAACAGGCACAGAAATAAACGGAATTCCTGCTTCATTCAATCTTTTTACTGCTCCTGAAGTTTTTGCCATTTGCATAAGTGACAAGATTCCTTCCTGCATTCTTGCACCACCAGAGCTTGAAACCACTACAACTGGTATTTTTCTTTTAAGTCCTCGTTCTAATGCCCTTGTAATCTTTTCTCCAACAACAGATCCCATACTTCCACCCATAAAGCTAAATTCCATTGCGGCAATACTTACTTCTAGTCCATTAATTTTTCCAACTCCGCTAATAACACCATCTAACATTCGGCTTTTCTCACGTGCTAATTCCAATTTTTCCTCGTATCCAGGAAAATTTAATACATCTTTTGAATTAAGTGTCATATCTTCCTCAATAAAGGTTCCTTCATCAATTAACAGCTCAATTCTTTCAAAAGCTGTAAGCCTAAAATAATTTCCGCATTTTGGACATACATTTAAATTATTTTTCAAATCCTCATTATAAATAATCTCATTACATTGATTACATTTTTTCCACTTATTATCATCCACAATATCAACTGTCAATTTTGATTTGGATGTAAGTGTTACATATTTATTTTTTGATTTTCTGCTTGAAAATAATCCCATTTCTTCACCTCTCAAGAATTTTATATTTTTAAGTTAAAATAACAGGTGTTACAATACCTTATATGATACTATATTTATATTAGATTTTTCTTTGACAAAAATACTTTTTAAAAAAATGCTTTGTCTATAATCGAAAAATTATAGTTGTCAAAAGAAAGTGAATAACAGCAAAGAAAAAATCTGTTACTTCCATCTTTTATTCCATACTTCTTATCGCCTACTATAAAAAGACCTTCGTGAGCAAGTTGAGCTCTTATCTGATGTTTTCTTCCAGTAATCAGTTCAATATCTAAAAATAAAATATTTTTATTATTTTTTTCTAATAATTTTAATATTTTTTTTGATTTTTTTAATTTATCAAGATTTATCTGCTTAAAATAAGTGATACTTTTTTTCGACTCTCCTAAAATAGGCTTTTCAGAGACAATAACTTTATTTTCCATTGTTGTCAAGTAATTTTCAATTTTAAAATCTTTCAAATTAAGATTTTTCTCTTTAAACTCAGGATGTTCAGTTATCTTTCTATTATGAACAATCGCAAAATATTTTTTATGAACTTCATTATCTCTAATTTTTTGAGAAATATATCTAAGAAACTTTAAGGTTTTACAGCCAATAACAAGACCCGATGTTTCAAAATCAAGTCTATTTGCAAAATTAATATTTTCACTTTTATAAATTTCCTTAAAAACTTCAGCAAGTCCGTATTTATGTCCTGTTCCTTTATGCATGGGAATATTTTCCTTTTTATTCACAATAAAAAAATCGTCATTTTCAAAAATAACCATTTTTTTATATTTTTCTAGATCACTTTCTAAAATTTTTAAATTTTTCACCTTGGCTGTATTCACATTTTTTTCTATTTTTTCAATATTTCCTGAAGACAAATTTCTAATTATAATTTTATCATTTAGCAAAAGGCGATAATTCTCTTTTGATTTTTTCCCATTAATTTTAATGTCTCCAGACCTTATCGCTCCAAAAATTCTGCTAAGCGGCTCTTCCTTAAAATTTTTTCTTAAATATCTGTCAAGCCGCATTCCTTCCATCTCAGAATTTACAATAACTTCCTTTTTCTCCAAGATTTTCCTCATTTCTTAATTATTATGAATTTTTATGCTTTCAATTATTCCTATCATTATAAATGAAGCCAGGAACGAACTTCCACCGTAACTCATAAACAATAATGGTTTCCCTGTAACTGGAACAAGTCCAATTGTCATTCCTACGTTTACGATTACGTGCATAAAGATTACTCCAGCCATGCCATATAATATGAGGCGACCAAAATCATCCTGTATAATTCGGGCTATCCTCATAATCTCATAGATTAACATAAAATATAAAAGTAAGACTAATGAAGAGCCTACAAATCCTAATTCTTCAGACAATACTGAAAAAATAAAATCTGTCTGTGCTTCAGGTAAGAATTCCAATCTGCTCTGACTCCCTTGCAGAACTCCTTTACCCATTATTCCCCCTGCTCCAACAGAAATTTTTGATTGAATTACGTGCCATCCACTTCCTTTTCTATCTTTTTCAGGATGCAAAAAAGTTTCCACACGGTCTCTTTGATAATCGTCCAAAACGAATCTATAAACCGGATAAACTGACAATAATACTACAATTCCTATTACCCAAATTGGCTTCATATCTGCACCGTATAAAAAAATCATAAACAAAAATGAAGAAATTGTTATCAATGTTGTTCCCAAATCAGGCTGTATTAAAATTAATAAGATAAGCGGTAGCGCTGGAAGAATAGAACCAATAATATCCTTTAAGTTATTAATTCCTTCTCTGTATCTTGTTACAATCCAGTACGCTATAATCAAAATAATCCCTACTTTTACAAATTCTGACGGCTGTAGCTGAAATGGTCCCAGTGCAATCCACCGTTGTGCTCCAAGCGTCTTTTTTCCTGCAAATCGAACTAGCAGCAACAAAACTGCTCCTATTCCATAAATATGCCAAATATATAATTTTAGAATTTTATAATCAATCGAAGCTATAGCAAACACTAGTATCGTTCCTATTGCAATCCACAGAATGTTCCTAATAACCATACCATTTTGCCTTGTTGCACTATATACAAATATAGTGCTGATTGTTGTAAGAGCATAAACGATTGATAAAATCATTTTATCCATCCGAAAAACACTATTTTTTATTCGATTAGTTAGTCTTTGTTTTTGAAACATTTTTTTCTCCTAATTCTTATTTTTAGTAATAAAGTTACTTCAAAACTAAATTTAAAAGTTATAACTATTTATTCAATCTAATACTGACTAAATTTTGAAAAAATTCAAGCACACTATTAAAAATTTTGTTAGTTATTGATATTTCCCAAAATCGTTATATTTTCTGTTAAATATTTCGTTTTTGCAAAAGTATTTACATCCTCAATTTTTACGTCATTAACTTCATTTTTCATTTTTTCAGTATCTAAAATTTCATTTTTTCTAATATAATAATTTCCTATAATTCCCATTCTCGAACGTGGATTTTCCATTGCAAAGGCAATTCTGCTCATATATTTGTTTTTTGCTTTCTGAAGTTCATCTTCTGTAACTCCATTTTCACGTAACTTTTTAAATTCTGAAAGCGTTATTTCTATTGCCTTTTCATAATTTTCCAGATTCGTTCCAATGTATGTCGATGTCAAGCCTCCTGATAAATAATATTGATTATACGTGTATACAGAATAAGCAAGTCCGTTTTTCTCACGAATTTCCTGAAAAAGTCTAGAACTCATTGAACCACCAATAATATTTGATAAAATATCCGTATATATTTTATTTTTACTGTTATAATCTTCACTTTGATGAGAAATACAGATATTAACTTGATTTATATCTTTTGAGACAATTTTTTTTCCAGCATTAAATGAAAAATCTATTTTATCACGTCTATCAATCTTTTTATCACCTAATTTTGAAAAATATTGATCAATTTTCTGAATAATCTCATTTTTATCAAAATTTCCAGAAACTACAATCAAAATATTATCTTTTGTGTATCTTTCCTTATAATATTTTCTGATTTCATCTGCAGTAAAGCCTTTTACACTAGCTTCTGTTCCAATAATAGGCTTTCCATACTGCCCATTTATACTGTCTGCATAATTCATTTCAAATACCAGATCATCTGGCGAATCCTTATACATCTTAATTTCTTCCACAATTACATCTTTTTCTTTTTCCAGTTCCTTTTCATCAATCGTAGAATTTGTAACAATGTCAAACAAAATATCCACAGACTTTCCTAGAAACTGTGTTAAGGCATTTATATAAAAAACTGTTTCTTCTTTAGTCGTATGTGCATTCACATTTGCTCCAAGATAGTCAATTTCTTCAGAAATTTCAAAATAATTTCTAGTAGGAGTCCCTTTAAAAATCATATGCTCCAGTACATGAGAGATTCCTTCCTCCGTATCACTTTCATCTCGTGAACCAGTTTTTACAAATACTCCAACTGAGCAGGTAGAAATACTTTCAAGCCTATCAAAAATAACTTCTATTCCACTATTTGTCTTTATCTTCTCTATCATACCATTCCCTTCTTTTTCATTTTATAAAAATCAAAAATATTTATTAGTATTCAGAATCCCTAAATAATTTTATTCCAACTATTAAAAATATAATTAACGGAATAAAACAAGCTGCATAAATTGGAACTGCTCCAGATACTGCCATTGAACGTAAAATCGTGCTGACACCGTAATAGGCATAACCAATTATTACAGATAATCCTATATTTAGAGCTGCCCCTCCTCTTACATACCTACTTCCTAGCGAAAGTCCAATTAGACACATGACGAATGAAGATAACGCAAAAGATATTCTATAATAAAATTCTATTCTTAAATTTAAGGAATCTGCTCCGACTCTTGTAAAATAAACTACCTTTTCACGTAATTCAGGCATTGTTAAATTTTTTGCCTTGACTGGACTTGCCAGTACATCCTCCATTTTTGCAATAAATTTGAATTTTTTTGTATCAGCAGGCTTCATTAAATTAGTTTTATCATCGTACTCCTTTAAGTCCTTAAAAGTCCATTCATTTGTTTTTGGGTTAATTTTTCCAAAAGGAGAAGTGTATATTTTGCTTATTTCCTTAAATCCTTTTTCAAATTTCAGTATTTCAATATGCTCCATGGTCCCAGTATTTTTATTTGCGTGTTCACTAAAAAGTACTGTTTTTTTGTCAATTTTTACAAAAATAAATTTTTTCTCCGCCTTGACAGGTTCCTTATTATCAATTTTTAAAGATTTTAAATTTTCTTTTTTAGTGTTTGATTTTCCTAAAACGTCGTAATTTAACCAAAATACGCCCATACTTACAAGAAATGAAAAAATCATTGGAAATAAAGCTATTCTTGCGAAACTGATTCCACTTGTTTTCATTGCTGCGATTTCCAGCTGTTTTGCCATCTTGCTTATACATAGAAGGCTTCCAAGCAGAACTCCAAGAGGAGCTGTATTTGTTATTATTTCAGGTGTTCCGTATCTCAAATATCTTATAGCATCATGTCCTTTAAGCTTTCCGTCCATAATCCATCCTGTAAGACTAATACTTTCAGCCAGTAAAAATATTAAGAAAAACATCATCATTCCTAAAATAAAACTTTTTACATAGTTTAGAATTATATATTTATCTAATTTATTCATACTCCTCCTTTCGTTAATTTCCTTTATATTTCTTTATTGAAAAATATATGCACATTATAAATAAAACAAAATTAGGAACCCACATTGCAATGTTTGCAGGTACATTATTTTTTAGCACCATAATCTTTGCATAACTTGCCATTCCTATATAACCAAATATAACAATCAAACTTATTCCAAAACTTATTCCTCTTCCACTTCGTCTATGCCCCACCGAAAGCAGTACTCCCAGCCAGCATAAAAATGTACTTGCAAATGGTCCTATAAGTCTTTGGTAAATTTCTACCTGTGCTTTTAGTGCAGTTTCCTTTTCTTCAGGATTTTTTATATTCTGTTTATAAAATTCATTCAATTCTTTTATATCCATCTCTTTACGGCTTTTTTTTACTTCTTTCTTATTTTCCCTAAAAAAAGTAGTAATTGGTATTTCCTGCTCCTGATACAAAGCAGAAACTTGGCTATTACCGTCTTTATCAAAAGCGTATCCTTTTACTTTCTTCAGTCTTATAATTCCTGGATCAAATTTTGCATTTTCTGCAAGAAATACTATTGGATAAGGATTATCTCCACGTTTATTTATAATCAGGAAATTCTTAGCCGTAGCTTTTTCATTATTTACTTCATCAATGTAAAATCCGAAGCCTTTTTCCTCATTTGTCAAAAAAACTTTTTCTTCTGACAATGAACTTGGTTTTGAAGCCAGAACTTGTTTTGTCTGTGCATTTATATTTTTTAAGGCACGGGGATTTACATATATTTCAAGTCCTAAGCCAATCAACGTCAATATTATTCCAAAAATAAATGCTGGTCGGATTATTCTAAAAAGTCCTATTCCAGAACCTTCCATTGCAACAATTTCATTTGTTTCTGAAAGTCCTCCATAAACAAGCATTACTCCAAGAAATGCTCCCATAGGTATTGTCTGTACAAGAACTCCCGGTATAGCATAAAATAGATAGTCTATTATAGATATAAATGGCAAATCACTTGCAAACAGACGTTCCATAACTTCCATTATCACATTTAACATCATAATAAATGTAAATATGCTAATTCCAAATATTGACGGCAAAAAAAGTGAATTGTAAATATATCTGTCAATTATTTTCATTTTTATCAATTTTCCTTTTTTATTTTTCTTTTTATCTTATAATCATTTTTTATTTCTGTACCAAGGTGTTTATTCAATATCTTTTGTTTTTTCAAATTTATCTGGTTTTGGATTTTTATAATTATTTAAAACGTCATTTATTACTTCTTTCTCTCTCTGGCTAACAACATATCTTTCCACGTCATCTTTTATGAATTTTGGAAAAGAATCTGCAAATTTTAATGCATGTCTTGTCATAAACTGAACAGAAAGGCTTTTGTCCCTTATTTCACGTATTCTTTTACTACCTATAGATCCTGTAATTACTGTAATATAAACAATAACTGCAACAAAGAATAACTCCATTATTCCAAATATCATTCCAGAAAATTTATCAAATCTTTTTATTTTTATACTTTTTAAAAATTTTCTATTAGCTATAAGAACGACAGAATAGATAATACATTGGACTAAAACTATAATAACAAAAATTTTTAACTGATTTTGAGGTTTAATTTTCTCTGAATTAAAAAAAAGTTTACAAATATAATTTGTTATAAAAATAATAAAAATATATTTAAACATATTGAAAAATTCCAAAGAGAATCCTCTTCTATATCCAAGAAAAATAAATATTATCAGTAAAACTATAAAGCCAATATCCAGCATCATTTTCCCTACCTCTATTTTTCCACATAAATTCTAGGTACTCTCTGACTTATTCCACATAAAATCTCATACGAAATAGTATTACATAAATCAGCAACCTCTACAACACTTATATTTTCACCAAAAAATTCTACAACATCGCCTTTTTTAGCTTCATTTTTCAATTCTTCAGGAAGTAAAATTATAAGCTGGTCCATACAGACACGTCCTACAATTTCACATTTATATCCTTTATAAAAAACATAGCCTTTATTTGACAAGTCACGTCTTACTCCGTCAGCATATCCAATAGAAACTGTAGCATAGGTCCTTCCAGCTTTTCCTTTATAGGTATTTCCATAACTTATAAAACTATCTTCCTTTAATGTCTTTATATAGCTAATTTTTGCAAAGAGAGACATTACTGGCTTAAATTTATACGGAGCTGTTTCTTCGTCTGTAACCCCTCCATAAAGTATAATTCCTACTCTCACAAAATCTTCTATGCTATCTTGAAATTTCAAAGTTCCAAAACTGTTGTGCAGATGTCTATATTTTATTGATGATATTTCACTTGATATTTTTTCACACATTGCTTTAAATTTACTTTCCTGCAATTTTGTATAGCCTTTGTCACTATCCGATGATGAAAAATGTGAGAAAATTCCTATTGGATTAATATGACTGGAATTTTTAAGAATTTCATTCAGTTTTTCAGTCTCACTTTCCTGAAAGCCTACACGTCCCATTCCAGTATCTATCTTTATAAACACATCTGTAGTTTTCCCTTTTTCTTTTCCAGTTTTTTCCAAATATTCTATTTCCTCAAAATCTGTTACCATAAAATAAATATTTTTATCAGCAATCAAATCCATGTACTCATTTTCCACAGGTCCTAATATCAGCACCATAATATCATCATGAAGTTCTTTTATTTTAAGCGCTTCGTCACTTGTTGCAACTGCAAAATTCTTAATCCCCTTTTTTATAAGAGCATTACAAATTTCAAGCATCCCATGTCCATAAGCATCTGCTTTTATAACTGCTATTATTTTGTCTTTTGTCACAATTTTTTTAATTTCATCAATATTGCTATACAAATTATTTATATTTATTTCTGCCCAGCATCGCATTTTTCAATTCACCTTCTAAATTCATCATTTTATTTTTAATTATACTAGCACTTTATCTTTTTCATCATATCCATTTACTGTTTTACCAGAACTTTTTATAACATCTTTAACTTTAGGCTCATTTTTACCTTTTTTCATTATGTAAACTAAAGGACTTGCTACAAATACTGATGAATAAGTTCCAACAAGCATTCCTACAAATAGAGTCATACTAAATGTTTTTAATGTGTCTCCACCTAAAATCAAAAGTACAATTACTGAAAATAGAGTTGTCAATGAAGTATAAATCGATCTTGTGAACACTTGATTTATTGATTTTTCAATAACTAGATCAAATGGTTCCACAGTTTTATTTTTACCTTTTCTATTTTTCTGAATATTTTCACGAATTCTATCAAATACAACAATCGTATCGTTAATAGAATATCCTAAAATTGTAAGAATTGCAGCTATAAATGGAGTATCAATCTCATATTTAAGTATCGCAATAACTCCAAAGGCAATAATAACATCGTGAATAAGCGCTATAACTCCTGCTAGAGCATAAACAAACTCAAATCTTATAGTAACATAAATAATAATCAGGATACTTCCTATTATTAAAGACTGAATAGCATTTGCAGTTAATTCCTTACCGATTACTGCTCCCACAGTTTCATTTTTTACAACTTCATATTTACCAGTTTTTTTGCTTAATTCTGACATTATTTTCGTTTTTTGCGTATTATCAAGCTGCTCTGTTCTTATGATAACAGTATTGTCTGTATCTGAAAACTGAACTCTTTTGGCCTTTAATTTAGGAATTTCGCCAATTAAACTGTTTAATGTCTCATTTACTGCATTTTGGTCAATTTTCTTATCATATTTTAATTGAATTAATTCTCCACCTTTAAAATCTACACCAAGATTTAGCTTTATTACAAATAGCGAAATCAATGAAACTATAACCATTATTGCTGAAATACCTAAAAAAAGGTTTCTACGTTGTATAACTTTTAAATTAATCTTCATTTAAAGCTCCTTTCCAGAACAGCTGTTCTCTTTTTATGTTAAATGTTTTTATGAATAATTTTAAAAATATTTTTGAAACAAATACTCCTGTAATTACAGTAGCAACCACACCAAGTGCCAATGTTACTGCGAATCCTTTAATTGGCCCAGTTCCTAGAAAAAACAGCACAGCCGCCACAAGCATTGTAGTTAGGTTTCCATCAATTATGGCAGGAAAGGCATTTCCATAACCTCTTTCAACTGCATCATGAAGCGATTCTCCAAGCCGTAATTCTTCCTTTATTCTCTCATAAGTAATTACATTTGAATCAACCGCCATACCAAGTGTAAGAATAAATCCTGCTATTCCAGGAAGTGTCAACGCCGCACCGATTCCGCTAAGTAATCCTAAAACTAGAACTCCATTTATTAAAAGTGCAATATCTGCAACAATTCCAGGTATTTTATAAATAGCAATCATAAATACTGAAATTACACCTAAGGCAATCAGCCCAGCTATTCCAGTCTGTCTTATGGAATCTACTCCAAGTGTTGCTCCAACTGTTCTATTTTCAACAATTTTAATTTCTACAGGCAATGCCCCTGATTTTAACAGATTTGCTAGATTATTGGCTTCTTCGATTGAAAATCTTCCAGTTATAATTCCACTTCCTCCGTTAATTTCACTGTTAATTGTAGGTGCTGACTGTTCTTTGTTATCAAGCATTATTGCCAGCTGTTTTCCTATATTCTCTCTTGTAATCTTAGCAAAAGTATTTGCTCCTTGTGAATTTAATTCAAAACTTACAGAAGGCATCCCAACCTGATCTCTAGAAACTCCTGCTGTCTTTAATGCAGAACCTTCTAATAAAACTGGTCCATAAGAACCATCCTTATTTTTTATTCTAAACTCAAGTTTCGCTGTCGTACCAATCAATTCAATAGCCTTTTGAGGATCTTTTATCCCCGCAAGCTCCACTATCAATTTGTCATTTCCACTAAGCTGAATAACAGGCTCAGCAACTCCAATACTATTTACCCTTCTTTCAATAATATTTTTAACCTTGCTCATTGTATCAGGCTCAATTTTCCCCTGTGCCTGTAATACAACTGATGTTCCACCACGTAAATCAAGTCCCAGTTTTACTTTATTAAAGTACAAAATAAGAGCTGGAACAAAAATTACCAAAAGTAACCAAACATAATGTGATTTTTTATTCTGCATTTTTTTATCCTTTCTTTTTTTATTTAAATATCTATTCTTATAAATATGTTTAATATATTTTTATTACTTTTTAAGTTTTATTTATTTTTAAGTTTATTTAAGCAAGGACATCAAACGCCATGTCCTTGCCTCCCGGCTTTACGCAAAACTTTCTTATAAAAGAAAAATAGAACTCGCTTTTCAATTTCAATTATTTATTAAATATATTTCAAGATTTATTCCAAAAGCTCAAACAGCTATTTTTCTTTTAACGAAATTTTGCTTATTTTAAAATACATCAACGCTTATAATAAAATTTAATTGTTATTCTAATTAAAAATTTTACATTTAGAGTTTTTAAGTCAATGTATCAAGATATTTTTGCAAAATTATTGACGCTGCAACCATATCTACTACTTTTCTACGTTCTTTTCCATTCTTTTTGGAATAGTTTTTTAGATAATGCTCAGCCTCTGTTGTTGTGTAACGCTCATCCACAAAGATAATCTGAATATTTGGAATACTCTTTTTCAATTCTTCCACAAATTCTTCCACTTTTTCCACCTGACGTTTTTTCGTGCCATCAAGGCTCTTTGGCATTCCCACAACAACTTTTTTTGTGCCTTCATCATCTAGTATTTCCTTTATTCTTTCAACAGGATTTGTCTTTGTTCTGTCAATTACTTCGAGAGCAGTTGCAAGAATTCCCAAAGGGTCACATTTTGCAACTCCAATTCTAACATCTCCCACATCTAATCCAATAAATTTTTTCATTTTTATTTCTCATTTCTTAAACAATTTGCCATTTTATAGACTTAATAAAATTATTTTTTAGATTATCTTGAAAGGGGAAGATTCCCCCCTTACTTAATAATATTTGCTTTAGTAAAAATCTAAACCTGTATATCTAAAAATAAATTTATTATAATTTTTCAGTTACAAATTCAAATGCTTTTTCAACAGCTTCTTTTACAGCACTTCCATCTTTTCCACCAGCCTGTGCAAAGTCAGGACGTCCTCCACCGTTTCCGCCAGCGACTTGTGCTGCAACTTTTACTATTTCTCCAGCCTTCACTTTTGAAATCAAGTCTTTTGTAACTCCAACTACAAAAACTGCCTTTCCATTGTTATTTGTTCCCAAAATGATGATTCCAGACTGCATCTTTTCTTTTCCTCTATCTACAATCTCTTTCAGTTCATCAACATTTTTATCTTCAAATGAAGATTTTAGTACTTTCACACCATTTACTGCTTCAACATTTTCAAGCATTTCATTAATTTCATATTTTACAAGTTTTGTTTGCATTTCTTCATGCACTTTTACTGCTGCTCTCATATCTCCAATATATTTTTCGATAATATCGACAACATTTTTTTCGTCTGTTCTAAAAATATCAGATATTTCCTTTATTTTTTCTTCAAGTCTATTTACATAATTTAAACTTTTATAACCAGTTGTAGCTGTAATTCTACGTGTTCCTGAAGCAATTCCATTTTCAGATTCAATATTGAATAATCCTATTTCTCCAGTTGATTTAACGTGTGTTCCTCCACAAAGCTCGATAGAATATCCGTCAATTTCAACAACACGGACTATATCTCCATATTTGTCTGAAAATAATGCCATCGCTCCTCTTGCTTTTGCATCTTCAATATTTTCATAATTTATTTTTACTTGTAAATTTGATAAAATAATGTCATTTACACCTTTTTCAATTTTTTCAATCATTTCTGGACTGATTGCTTCATAATGTGAAAAGTCAAATCTTAATTTTTCATCATCCACAAGCGATCCAGACTGCTCTACATGTGTTCCTAGATTTTCTCTTAAAACTTTGTGTAAAATATGTGTAGCTGTATGATTTCTCTGAATATCTTTTCTACGGTTTACATCAATTTGCATTTTCACTTCTACGCCTACCGCTGGAGCAATTCCCCTTGTGATTTCAACCTGATGAATAAAGACATCGTGTTTTTTAACCACATTTACAACTCTTCCTTCAAATTCTCCAGAAGTGATAATTCCCGTATCAGCAACTTGTCCTCCAGATTCAGCATAAAATGGAGTTTTGCCAAAAATCATCTCATATCCTGAAATTCCTTCACTTTTGGCAATATGTAAAAGCGTGCTTTTTTCCTCAAAATTTTGTGAATATCCAGTAAATTCTGTTTTTCCATGTTTTTCAAAAAACTCATCTATAAATTCATCTTTTATCATATCAGAAATTGTTGTTCTGCTATCCTTTGAACGTTGCACCTGTTCTGCGAGTTTTTTCTCAAATTCTTCTTCTGATGCTTCAAATCCTTGATTTTCCAAGATTAGTTTTGTAAGTTCAAACGGGAATCCAAAAGTGTCATACAGTTTGAAAGTCAGTTCAGCTGGCAATTCCTTCTGATTTTCTTCTTTTAATTTCTGAATTTCTTCTTCCAGCATTTCAGTACCATTTTTCAAAGTTGTTGCAAATCTTTCTTCTTCCAGTCTTATAACTTTTTCGATATATTCCTGTTTTTCAACTAATTCTGGGTATGCTTCATTCATTGTTTCAAGAACGTAAGGTACTAATTTGTAAAGAAATATATCTTCTTTTTCAAAAACTTTCTGTTTTGCAGAACTTCCAGCTCCAAAAGCACGTCTTATAATTTTTCTTAAAATATATCCACGCCCTTCGTTTGACGGCAATACTCCATCTCCAATCAAAAATACTGAGGCTCTAACATGATCAGCAATAATTTTTACTGCTTCCTCACTTTCATTTCCTTGAATTTCAAGTACAGATTTTATCCCTTTTGTAATATTTGTAAATAAATCAGTATCAAAGTTGTTATCCTTGTTTTGTACAACCGAAGCAATTCTTTCAAGCCCTGCCCCTGTGTCAATATTTTTTTCTGGAAGCGGTACAAGTGAACCGTCTTCAAGCCTGTTCCATTCAGTAAATACCAAATTCCAGATTTCTAAAAATCTATCTCCGTCATCTCCTGGCTTTCTGTCAGCTTCTTCGTTATTTTTTCCCATATTCTGAGTATCGTAATAAATTTCACTACAAGGCCCGCAAGATCCCACAGGTCCTGCTGCCCACCAGTTATCCTCTTCTCCAAGCCTAACAATTCTTTCTGCTGGCACTCCAATTTCCTTGTTCCAAATTTCATAAGCCTCATCATCTGTTTTATACACCGATACCCAAAGTCTGTCCTCTTCCAGTTTCAATACTTTCGTTATATACTCCCAAGACCATTCAATAGCTTCCTTTTTAAAATAATCTCCAAACGAGAAATTACCTAACATTTCAAAAAATGTATGATGTCTAGGCGTTCTTCCTACATTTTCCAAGTCATTAGTTCTAATACATTTTTGATAAGTAGTGATTCTTTTAAATGGTGCCTCCTTTTCTCCTAAAAAGAATGGCTTAAACGGTACCATTCCTGCTACTGTTAACAATAAGCTCTTATCGTCTGGTATAAGCGATGCACTTTCAAAATGCTTATGTTCTTTTGATTTAAAAAAATCTACAAAACTTTTTCTTATTTCATTTCCTGTCATTATTTGTTTGAGATTGTTGAAACAATCCCGCTCCTTTCCTATTGTATCTTTATTTTATTATTGTAAAATTATTATTTTTAATTTTCTAATCTAACTTGAAGTTATCCCCTAGATATACTCTTCTCGCTGTTTCGTCATTTGCAATCTGCTGTCCTGTTCCTGCAATCAGAATCGTACCTTCTGCCATTATATAGGCTCTTTCCGTAATTCTCAATGTTTCACGCACATTATGATCGGTAATCAGTATTCCAAGCCCACGTTCCTTTAACTGCATTATTATATTCTGAATATCCTCAACCGCAATCGGATCTACTCCCGCAAAAGGCTCATCAAGCAGTATAAAATCTGGATTTGTAGAAATAGTCCTAGCAATCTCCACACGTCTACGTTCCCCTCCGGAAAGTGCATATCCCAAACTTTTTGCTACATGAGACAATTTAAATTCTTCGATAAGATTTTCCATTGTGGCAATTCTTTCTTTTTTATTGACTCCTCGCATTTCAAGAACCGATACAATATTTTCCTCCACAGTCAAGTTCCTAAAGACAGATGCTTCCTGCGGCAAATAACCAAGCCCAAGTCTAGCTCTCTTATACATCGGCAAATTTGTAATTTCTTCCCCGTTATACATGACTCTGCCATGATTAGGCCTTACAATCCCCGTAATCATATAAAAGGTAGTTGTTTTCCCTGCTCCATTAGGCCCAAGAAGTCCTACAACTTCACCCTTTTCCATCGACAGGCTCACACTTTTTACAACTTCCCTGTTTTTATATATCTTTTTCAAGCTATCGGCTTCTATACTAATTTTTCTAGCCATATCTTCTCCTATTTTATATTTTAATAAATATCTATTTATATATTCCAATAACTTTAAATTATTAAAATTATTATTACTTCGCTATATTATAAATCATTTTTGCTTTTTTTTCTACTTTTTTTTAAAATTGATAGTGTAAAAATTAATATGTCTTGTTAAATTAATAATTATTTTTATCAGTTTCGCTTATATTATATTTTCTTTTTCTCAGAATTCAACTAATCTAACCAGATAATACTAAACCCCATTTAAATAACGAAATTATTACAAACTTTTTTAACAAAGGATATAAACCTAATAATTTCAAATAATTAAAATATAATTTTCTCCAAATAAAGCCTAGTATAAATAATTATAATATTTAATCTGAACTTTAAAACTATTTTTATATTTAAATATCTTATTGAATTTCTAAAATTTTTTTAAATATTGGATTTAATATTAAAAATTATGATATAATAAAAAATATAATTATCAAAGGAGGAATAAATATGATTTTTTTAGATAAGGCTATTTTATACTTAACGCAAAATATTGAAAAACCACGTGAAATAATTGAAGAAGAACTTGAATTTGTAATAAAGCAAAGTATTTTAAACTATTTAGTGAATGAAAAAGGGATAGATATTAGTGAACTTTCTGATTTGAATGTAACACTTGTTATAGATTTTGAAGATGATTTAACTAACAATCGGAAAAAAATGATTGTGGAAGAATATATGTTTGAAGTAAATCATAAAAATAATCCGCTAGTTCGTACTTTTAGACTTGGAACTGATAATGAGCATTATGTCCGAAGTGATTTAAAGGAACTGGAAAATGAAATTGATATGTTTGAAAACGGAATTGGAGTTTCAAAAAATAAAGGGGAATAATCCCCCCTTTTTTATTGTACATATACTCCAAAATCTTTATTGTCCACTAGAATTTCAATATTCTTCTTTTTGTTTAACTCTGGATAAATTTCTGTCAAGAACCATTTTACAAGTTCCTCATCCCGCTCTACTTTTGTATCATTATTCACAAATACACTTAGTGCTATTTCATCAAAATACTCTTGAGCAAGTTCTATATCTCGCAAAATCATTTCCTTTGTCTGCCCTTTTATACAAATCATAAAAAGTCCCATTTTATATTCTTTTTTTATTTTTTCCAAAACTTTATCATTTGTAATAAAATTCTTGGTAAGCACTTTTGTTCTAAATTCATTATCAAAAGTTTCCATCCCAATAGCAAACCGTACTTCCTGCTCACTAAAATATTCCCTAATTTCATTAAGCCTGTTTATATATCCAAAATACGCTTCAAAATACAATATTTTTATATTTTTCTCACGGCAAACTTCCTTAATTTTAGAAAGCGTAAAATCGTTCAGCTCAAAAACAGAACCAGAGTTTATAACCTGTAAAACTCCTTTTTCACCAGTAATCTGATTAATTGCCTTTAAATTTACTCTGTTCATTTCCTCTTCATCATCTGTATTATCCAAAATATAATTACAAAATGCACATTTTCCATATGCACAGCTAAATCCTTTTAAAAGTACTATTTCTCTAGGATTTTTTTCTTTTATTACACTATATCTTATCATTATATTCGCTCATCTAACTCCTTAATTTTTCCTTGTTTTTTCCACAATGCCGCTAAATATACAAACGGCGTATCCATTACAGAGATAAATAATTCAAGAAAGTATGTTGAAAATGCAATGACAAATAAAGTTTGAATATTATATACACCTGCAAATGCAAGAATTGTAAATAATGAATTATCTATCACTTGTCCAACTACTGTACTTAAATTATTTCTTATCCATATATCTTTATAACTCGGACGCCAATTTCTAATTACCTGATAAGCCCACACATCAAATAGCTGTGATATTATAAATGCTGTCATACTCGCTAATGTTACCCTTATAACTGACAATTCATTAATTGCAAGTCCAAATATCGGTTTTAAATGCTGCTGAAATTCGTCCGCCGGAGCAGGCTTTATTGCTAATGCCCAGTTCATCACGATAGTAGTAAATACCATTGTAATAAATCCAATTGTAACTAATTTTTTTGCATATTTCTTTCCTTCTACCTCAGATAAAATATCCGAGACTAAAAATACACCACCAAACGCAATATTTCCCATTGTAGTATCAATACCAAATAATGTCATCATTTTTAATACCTGTATATTTGCCAAAACTACTGATAGTGGTACAAAAATAAGTACACCAACTTTTCCCCAAAATCTATAAGCTAATAAAACAGCTGTATAATTGAATATTAAATATCCCAGCCATAGCAGTTCATTTGTTCCAAATTGAAAATGTTTTAAAAATTCCAAAATTTTCCTCCTTATAATTTTTATTTTTTATTTAATTAAAATTTTCCCTATTTTTTTAGGCAAATAAAAAACACACACTATCCTTTTGAATAATATGTGTTTCCAAAAGGTTTTTTTTAGAGATGGATTTTCCCAAACATCTGAATTAAAATTTATAATATTTTTAAATTATTTCACTAACATAACTGTAGGAACACTAGGCACTCTAAATCCTTCTGGATGTCCAGGTGTTGAATTTCCTAACCAGTCATATATAAACTTAATCTGATCATCATAATGTCTTATACATTTATGAGATTCTGGATAAGTTCCTATTTTTTTAGCTGTCGCAGCTTTTCTTTGCTCTCTTGTATTTTTAGGTTCAAATAATGATGGAATACTGTGCATATAACCTCCACCACTAAATCTTACGGCATTTTTTGCATCTCCTACAACTGCCTTGTTATCTGAACCTGTGTACTGCATTACAGGTTTAGAGTAAGCAATTAGGAAAGTTCCATAAGGTGTGGCAAATGAATTTCCAGCGTCTTTTCCAGTAGTTACAAATGAAGAAGTTACTACATTCCAGTTATCTCCTGCTTTTTCTATAACCATTTCATTCTGACTTGCTCTGTCAACATAGATAAATCTTGTTATTTCACCAGTAATTCCTGCATCTTTCAAATATCTTTTTGTAGAAGGTTTTAAATAATAAGTACCGTTATCATAGGCATCTATTTTAACTTTTACGTATTTATCATTTTCTTCTTCCACAATCATAATTGTTCTATCTGGAATATTTATATAATCCTTAAAACTTTTATCTGTATAACCAAATTCACTTTGATTAGCACGATTTCCAAATTTATCTCTTTTACCTGATTCCCCTCCTCCAAGTGGAACATAATCATCTAAGACATATATTTTTTTATTGGCACTAACTGCTTCCTTTATAAACTTATTTGTCTTCTCAACTTTTGCCATCATGTCATTCCAGTCAAATTCTCTTTTTTCAACAGCTGATTTTGGAATATAACCTATTTGATTATCAAAAAATACTTCATACCATTCATCTGATTTATTTCCAGCATTAGTTTTAACGATACCAGTTGTTTTGTATTTATGAGAATATGCTGCTGATTTTATAGCTTTTGCATTAGAATTTGGTTCTTTTCTTATATTTGTTGCTTCTTTTACAAAAACAAATTCATCCATTTCTTTTGGCGAATGTTTGTCGTATTGAAAATTGAATGTTAAGTTTTTTGGTCTTTGTGTATTAAATTCTTTAATATATGAGTATTGTCCTCTTGATGAATTTGTATTTTTTCGTGCTTCTATAGTTTCTTTTGTCTCTTTTTCCTTTGATTCATTTTCTTTTTTTTCAATTACAGAATTTTGAACCTTTTCCATATTAGACTGTTTTGAAGTTTCTACAGGCTTGGTATTTTCTATAGTTTTGTTGTTTTTCTGATTTCCTTTAGAATTATCTTCATTTTTTTTGGGCGAAACTGGCTTTTTGTCCATTTCATTAGTTTTTATGTCTTTAACTGGCTGCACTGTTTCTTGTTTCTTTTCTGATTTTTGAGTCTGTGTTTTTTGCTTTTGTGCAGATGTAACTCCGCTTTTTTTTGGATATTCTGCTATAAATCCTTTTATAAAAGTGTCAAATTTTTCTTCAAATTCAGATTTAGTTATTGTTTTTTCTACACTTTTTCCTTTTACAAATTTAGCTTTTTCATTAAATACATAAGGAGTAAATTTTAAACGCACATTATTTCCTTCTACTGCATAATCTACATCTATTTTATCCTTAATTCCATCTCCATCTAAATCAGGCTCCAATGAAATTTGTTTCCATTCTATTTTTTTTACTTCCTTCGGTGCTGAAAAAGCATTAATTGACATTATAGAAAGTATTGCTAATGCCACCATTGAAAATTTCATTTTTTGTAAATTTATTTTATTTATCATAAATTTATTTCTCCTTATTATTTATTTTAAGGTTATTTTATAAAACTACTGCTATTACAGGCTCTTCAGGTATTGTATTATCTCTATCCTTGATTTTACTGTCTGCATTTATCCATCCAACAATAAATTCAATCTGATCATCAAAATGTCTTACACATTTATGAGAATCTTTATAAGTTCCTATTTTATGAGCTGCTCCTGTATTTAATGTTGAACCTCTAAAATTAAGTCCTACAGGAATTCCATGCATATAACCTCCACCACTGAATCTTACTGCATATCTAGCACTTCCTCCGATAGTCAAGTCTGATCTTCCAGGAAGAGTTTTATCCCCTTCTCTTGCGTGCCTTGTAAACGTCATATACGGTCTTGTGAAAGCTATTAAAAATGCTCCATGTGGTGTTTCATATGATCCCCATCCATCTTTTCCTGTCGTTACATATGAATATGTAACTACTTCGTATTTTCCAGTTTCAGGATTTCTTTGGAAAAGTGCTTCAGTTTGGCTCTGTGGATCAATTGCAACAAATTTATTTACCTTACCTTTTATATTTTCTACTTGTTTATATGTTTCTTCTTTTTTCTCAATGAAGTAAGGTCCACCATAAAATGGTGTTTCTATTTTTAACATATTATTTTCTTCACCAATTATTCTAAAAATTGTCTGATCAGGAATATTAATAATTTCCCCTTCTTTTTTAGAATTTGTATAACCTATGATACTTTGATTATTTTTATTTCCAAATTTGTCCTTCTCACTAGGTTTATCACGTGATAAAGGCTTATATTCAGTAATAATATACAATTTTTCATTATCTTTAGTTGCTGTATCAATAAATTTATTTACAATCTCGATTTTTTTAATCATTTTATCCCAGTAAAAACCTCTTGGTGAAACAGTATCTTCATTACCAGCTATAAATCCTCTGACAGTTGTTGGATTTTCAGCAATAACCTTACCATCTTTATCCTTATTAATTTTTTTACTTACATTAGTGCTAACTTTTTTTGTGAATTCCGTAAAGTACCATTTTGGACTGTTTGCAGCATCTGATACCATATCAAATAGTATTTCAGGTTTTTCACTGAATCCTAAATGTGTTATAGCATTTCCATTTGGTGCCTCCAGCAAGCTTGATCCCTTTTTTATAAATAAAAAATTATTTGTATTTTCTGGCGCATGATTATTAAATTTTATTTTATCAAAAACTATATCTTTGTTCTTGTTATCCCCATAAATTTTAATATATCTAGTTTCATTTGGCTGAATATTTTTAGAGTATTCAGGGTAATATTCCTTAACCTTGTCAAACATTTTTTGCATTGTTTGAAATTCTAAAATATCAAACTTTTTATCAAAAGCTATTTGATAAGTTAAAATTTCTTTTCCACCTTGATTTGTGTAAATTGAAACAACAGCCCCTACCAAATTATCTACTATATTATAAGTTACAACAACTTTCTCATTGATTCCATCACTATTAAAGTCATAATTAAATACATCTTTTTCCTGACCTTTTACTGTGATATTTTCAGAATATTCCTTTGGCATATTTAATGGTTCTGCACTCATATTGAATCCTATAACTGTGTTAATTAATGCCAATACTCCTATTTCCACTTTTTTTAATTTTTTTATTTTTTCTTTTCCTGCTTCAATAATACTATCTATTTTTTTTGTCACAAGCTCCCCTCCTAAAGCTATTCTTTCTACAATATTTCCACTTATCACTCAAAAAGCTATTCACTTTTTTCATTTTTATATCTCTCCATCCTTTTTTCAATTTTTTTATTCAAGTAGAAAATTTTGTTTTTCCTGTATATTATACCACAATAACCTCAAAAAAGTAAAACATAAAATCAAATTCTATTTACAAAATTTTGGAAATTCCACTTTTAGCACTTCATAAAGTCTTTCCAGCATTTTCTCCAAATATTTAGTTGGCACAGCTAGATTTACTCTCTCAAATCCATCTCCAGCCTTTCCAAATGTATATCCCTCACTAAAAAATATTTTTGATTTTTTATTCATAAATTCCTTGAGTTCTGTATTTTTAAACCCCAATGGCCGAAAATCTAGCCATTGTAAATAAGTTCCTTGAATTAGCGGTGCCTTCAAATCTATAAATCTTTCTTCAAAAAATTTATTTACCAATTTCTGATTTTTATCAATTAACAGTAAAAATTCATCTAACCATTCTTCTGACTCTGTATAAGCCAGTTCACATGCTTTATATGCTAATGTTGAAAAAACATGCATCGACATTTTTTCCATTTCAGTCTTGAATTTTTTACGTAATTTTTCATTTTTGATAATTATATTTGAGATTCCTGCTCCGGCTAGATTAAAACTCTTTGTAGGGGCAGTGCATGTTATTGTAATCTCAGCAAATTTTTCTGATAAAGTCTGAAAGACTGTATGTTTATGCCCAGCCATCACAATATCAAAATGAATCTCATCAGAAATTACAATCAAATTATTCTCAACCGCAATTTTCCCAATCTTTTCCAAATCTTCCCTGCTCCACACAATCCCAAGCGGATTATGAGGACTGCACAAAAGCAATATTTTATTATTTTTATCTTTTGCAAACTCTTCAAATTTTTCAAAATCAATAGAATACTTGACTTCACCATTCTCATTTTTACTCTCAACTAATCCACAATCCACCAATTTTCTATTATTTGAAGTAATCGAACTATAAAACGGAAAATAAACAGGAGTAAACGTAATCACACCTTCATTCTCCTTCGCAAAAGCCTTAATCGCAACATATATAGCTGAAACTACACCAGGAGTACACAAAATCCAGTCTTTTTCTACCTTAAAACCGTGCCTTCTCTCCATCCAGCCTACAACAGCCTCATAATATTTAGGATAAGTTCCCGAATACCCCAAAACCGCTTCATCAATATATTTTTTCATTCCTTCCGTTATCTCAGGAGCAATCTTTAACTCCATATCCGCCACAGAAAACGGAACAATATCGTCTTCCAGCTCTGGAAATACTTCATACATCTGTTCCCATTTGTACGATCCTTGTCCTTTTCTGCTTAGGATTGTTTCAAAATCATATTTTTTTGACATTTTTTACCTCCATTCAAATTCTCTCTACTCATGTTCCTTACAGCTCATTTCCTCAGCCACAAGTTTAAACACACAAACTGCTTTCAACATTCGTTCATCAAACTCCCATTCTGTTTTTCCAGTATTATGTTTCATCAGTTCCAGCAAAGCCTTCATTTTTTCCTGCGAATCTTCAATAATCTCAACTTTCCCATTTCCGATTACACTTTGAAATCTGGCAGTATAATTGCAGGCTTTATCACCTTTTGTGTAAATTTTGTGATTTGTGTCAAGTTCAAATCCTGCGTAGTTATTTTGTTTTATTATATCAAGTTTTCGTCCTGTTCTTGCACCGTGAAAATAAAATGTATAGTTTCCATTTTCTTCGGTAAAGCCAAAATTTAGTGGTACGATGTAGACTTTTCCGTTGTCATTTAAGCCAAGACGGCAACAATCACAGTCTTTTATAATTTCCTTTATTTTTTCATTGTCTGTAATTTCTCTGTCCCGTCTTCGCATTTTTACTTTTGTATTTTCCATTTTTATGTTTTTCCATTCTATTATTTCTGTATATTAAATTTAAAATAATCCTGAAATTACTCCATTTTCATCAATGTCAATTAACTCCGCCGCTGGCTTTCTAGGCAACCCTGGCATATCGATTATTTCTCCTGCCATTGCTACTAAGAATCCTGCTCCAGCTGATAATCTTACTTCGTTGATTGTAATTGTGAAACCTGTTGGACGTCCTAGCAGATTTGGATTGTCTGACAATGATTTTTGTGTTTTTGAGATACATATTGGCAATTTGTCATAGCCGTTTTCTACGTATTTTTTAATATTATTAAGTGCTTTTGGTGCAAAATTCACTCCATCTGCTCCGTAAATTTCTTTTGCAATTTTTTCAATTTTTTCCTGAATTGACAAGTTCAAATCATAAAGTGGAGTGTATTTTTTATCTGATTTTTCATTTTTTTCGATGGCATTCATAACTTTTTCCACAAGCTCTTTTCCACCTTCTCCACCTTTTTCCCAAATTTCGCAGTTGGCAACTTCTACGTCCATTTTTGCGCAAAAATCTTTTATCACTTGAATTTCAGCGTCAGTATCAGTTATAAATTTATTGATTGCCACAACAACTGGCAAATTGTACTTTTGCATGCTTTCAATATGTTTTTCAAGGTTTACAAGCCCTTTTGTCAATGTTTCAATATTTTCCGACTTCAAGTCTTTGTCTCCGCCGTGATGCTTCAACGCACGAACTGTCGCAACGATTACAATAACATTTGGCTCCAAGTTCCCAAGCCTAGCTTTTATGTCCAAAAATTTCTCAGCCCCCAAATCAGCTGCAAATCCAGCTTCCGTAACCACATAATCCGACAATTTCAAAGCCATTTTTGTAGCCAGCAACGAATTACATCCATGTGCGATATTCGCAAAAGGCCCACCGTGAATAAATACAGGCGTGTTTTCTAAAGTCTGTACTAAATTAGGCTTTATCGCATCTTTTAGCAATGCCGCTACTGCCCCTTGAATATTAAGCTGCTTAACTTTAAGCATTTCTCCTTTTCTGTTGTATGCAAAAACTATTTCGCCAATTCTTTCCTTCAAGTCAGTAATAGAGTCAGCAAGACAGAAAATCGCCATAATTTCCGAAGCAACCGTTATTTGAAACGAATTTTCACGAGGCACGCCATTCACCTTTGGCCCAAGCCCAACGACAATGCTTCTCAAATTTCTGTCGTTCATATCAAGCACACGCTTAAAAGTAACATTATTCACATCAATATCAAGTTCATTTCCAAAATGTATATGATTGTCAATGCACGCAGAAATCAAGTTATGTGCAGCCGAAATTGCGTGAATATCCCCTGTAAAATGTAAATTTATCTCTTCCATAGGTACCACTTGCGACATTCCACCGCCAGCAGCTCCACCTTTCATCCCAAACACAGGCCCCAAAGACGGCTCTCTAAGTGCGGCAATTGACTTATACCCAAACTTGTTCAACGCCTGAGTCAATCCAACAGTAACAGTAGACTTCCCTTCCCCCGGAGGCGTAGGAGTAACAGCTGTCATCAGAATCAATTTCCCATCTTTTTTCCCCGCATTTTTCTTCAGCACTTCCAAACTAACCTTAGCCTTATACTTCCCATAAGGTTCAAAATCATCCTCCGTAAGTCCAATACTTTCTGTAATCTCACCAATTTTTTTCAATTTCGCATTTTGAGCAATTTCAATATCCGTCATCCTAACATCCTCCTGTATTTTTTATTATTTATATAAAAATCGAAAAAGCCATGTTAATTAAAAGACTTTTCCGATATTCATTTATAATTTGTTCATTTTTTATAATTTTTCTTCGTAAATTATATCAAAATCAAAAAAATTTTCAAATTGAGATAAAAACTTTTGTATTGACATTTTTTAATTTTTATGATAACATTCTATTAGAATCTAAGAAGTTCATATTAGCCCTTAATTTCCGCAAGTAGGGCTATTTTTTTTTACTATAAATTAAATAAACTAATAAAACAAAATTTACAATTCCTAAAATAGCATTAAATTTTTCAATCATTTTTATCACTTCCCTTTTATTATATAAAACATAGAGAGGGGGGAGGAAAGCCCTCTCTATTGATTATTTTGAGTTTCTTTTATTAATAAAATAATCAATAGTTACGATGATTGTGCATATTCCCGCAAGTAACTGAACTATATCTAAGAAGTCCATATAATCACCTCCTCTCTACGAGTTATATAATATTATATCTTTTTATAATTGTCAATATTTTTAACAGCAATTCGTCTTTTTCATTTTTCAAAAACCTGCCTTTAGAAAGATAAATATGAGATTTAATCTTCAATTTTGGAATAATACAAGATAATAAAGAATCAAGATTTAATATTAGTTTTTACTATTTTTACTGTTTTCTTTCTTTTTTTCGCAGGATTGCTCATTGCCGCAAATCCTTATCTTGCAGTAAAGGTTTGTCCTAATAATTAAAATTGTGGCAAGATTGCTACGCAATACCTATGACTAGACTACGACTTTTATTTGCCCAACTCCGAAACTCCTCCTTACAGTCGTCAAACAGTCGTAGCTGAACAAATAAAAGCTCCGTCGATTTATTAAAACAAAAAAGTTATATTTTAAAATAATTAAAATATAATTTTCATTTTTCAAACAGATTTTAGTATAAATAACCCGTCGGAGAATTTTTCCGTGCTGGCAAAACTGTCTGAGCATAGCGAGTTTTTTGTCAGTGCAGAAAAATACCGTAGACTAGCCATAGGTTATTACGTAGCAATCTTGCCAAATATTTTGATTATCAGGATAAACCTTTACTGCAAGATAAGGATTTGTGGCAATGAGCAATCCTACGAAAATAACAAAGAAAAACATGATAATATGAAAAAATATTTATTAATCAAAATATCTAAAAAATAATTTAATGATTATGAATTAGCTATTAAACAAATCTATTATAAAAATTTATTCCTAATTTTTAAACAGGGGTTAGTATAACATATTTTATGCTTAAAAAACACAGACTAAAATATTGTCAATATTGAAAACGGAATTAATTTTGTATTATTTTCTAAAATAATGTCTGCTGATTTGTTGCTGACAGATCCTTCAAACATCCATATTCTTTCATCAGTTCCACAATCGTTTTATTTAATTTTGTACGTTTTACTAAATCTTCAATTGATAAAAAGTCAACTTTCCGTTCAGAAACGATATTTTCAGCAACAGCTTCCCCTAGTCCATCCATTGCGATTAATGGCATTCTGATTTTGCCGTCCTGTATTGTGAAAAGTTTTGCTTCTGATTTATAGATGTCAATTTGTTCCAGTTCGATTTTACGGTAGTGCATTTCAATTAAAATTTCATATAAAAATAATTCCTGTTTTTCCTTCGCATTTAAAGTTCCTTTTCTGTCCATTTCCATTTTCGCACGTTTCAAGTCTTCCACTGGTCTGAACATTGTTGTCATTTTAAAATCTCCGACTTTTCTATTTAGGAAAGCCGTGTAAAATTCTATTGGATAATGTACTTTAAAATAAGCGATTCTTACTGCCATCATTACGTAAGCCACCGCATGCCCTTTTGGGAACATATATTTTATTTTTTCGCACGAATCAATATACCATTGCTCTACACCGTGTTCTTTCATTGTTTTAGAATATTCCTTCCACTTTTCACGATTTTTAGTAGGCTGTCCTTTTCTGACAAATTCCATTATGGAAAAGGCTAATGATTTATCCAGTCCATCGTCAATCAGCTTATTCATAATGTCATCCCGCACCGTGATAATCTGACTCAAAGTTGCAATTCCACTTCTTACGTAGTCCTGTGCGTTATTCAGCCAAACATCTGTCCCATGTGAAAGTCCAGAAATTCTGACTAATTCCGCAAAAGTTTTTGGACGTGTGTCAACTAGCATCTGTTTTACGAAAGATGTACCAAATTCAGGTATTCCTGATGTACCTGTCGGAGAGCCGATTTCATCTGGAGTTACACCAAGTGCTTCTGTCCCGCTGAATAAACTCATTACTTCCTTATCATCAAGCGGAATCGTATAAATATCAACATCTGTCAAATCCTGTAAAATTCTAAGTGTTGTCGGATCGTCGTGTCCCAGTATATCCAGTTTTACAAGCTGTTCGTCCATTACGTGATAATCAAAATGGGTTGTCTTGGAAGTTGATTTCATATCATTTGCTGGACGCTGAATTGGGCAGAAATCGTAAATTGACTTGTCCTTTGGAACGACTATCATTCCACCGGGATGCTGTCCAGTTGTTTTTCTAGCCCCTTCACAGCCTTTTGCAATTCTCATAACTTCTGCTTTTCTTTCTTTTATTTCAGGCGTTCCTTCCACTTCTTCAAGATATTTTTTCACATACCCAAAAGCATTCTTTTCGGCAAGCGTAGAAATCGTTCCAGCACGAAAGACATTGTCACTTCCAAACAGCTCTTCCGTATATTTATGAATCTCTCCTTGATATTCACCAGAAAAGTTCAAGTCAATATCTGGCACTTTATCTCCATTAAATCCCATAAACACTTCAAATGGGATAGCGTGTCCATCTTTTATATATTTTGTACCACATTCTGGACAATTTTTGTCAGGATAGTCAACTCCACTTCCTTCTTCGTTCATAAATTCCGTATGCTTACATTTCGGACATCTGTAGTGCGGATAAAGTCCATTTACTTCGGTAATTCCCATAAGATAGGCAACTATTGAAGATCCAACTGAACCACGTGAACCTACAAGATAACCTGCGTCCACCGATTTATGCACAAGTTTCTGTGCAATTAAATAAAGTACCGCAAATCCATTTTGAATAATCGAATTAAGCTCCTTTTCCACTCTTTCCTTCAGGCTCTCATCAATATTTTCACCATAAAGCTCCTCAAGTTTCTTATAAGTCATTTCCCTTACTTCATCTTCTGCCCCATCAATTTTTGGCGGATAGAATCCATTTGGAATTGGACGCACCTGCTCTATCATATCATTGATTTTATGAGTATTTTCCACAACGACTTCCTGAGCTGCTTCTTTTCCCAGATAATCAAATACTTTCAACATTTCTTCGGTAGTTTTAAAATACAATTTTCTATCAAAAAACTCATATCCTCTCACTCCTTCCGAAGTTTCAGTTTTCCACATTGTTCCACTTCCCAAAAGAAGAACATTCCTGTTAATTGCTTCACGTTCTTCAAGATAATGGGTATCTCCTGTCGCAACTACAATTTTATTCTGACTTTTTCCAAGTTCGTAAAAATACTTGTTCATTTCCTTTATTATATCGTAACTTTCAATTTCCTTGCTCGTTCTTTCCACCATGTCAGCATAGTTTGTATGTGGATGAATCTCGATATAATCATAAAATCTCGCTTTTTCCTCAATGTCATCTTTTTCCGCCCCACGTAAATAAAGATTTACAAGTTCTCCCTTATTTCTTTCAGAAGCCGAAGCAGAACTTGCAATTAGCAGATTTTCCCTCATGCTGTTTAACAAAGTTTTTGGTATTCTGGGTCTTCTCATTCCAAAAAATTCTATGTTGGAACGTGATACAAGCTCGTAAAGGTCACGAAGCCCAGACTGATTTTTTACCAGAATCATAGTATTCAATGTTTCAGAATTTTGAATGTTTGGCTGTAAATCCGTATTAATCTCAATCAGTTTCAAAATCCCTTTACTTAAAATCATATTTAAAAATTTCTGAAAAACTTCCGCAGTAGCCTTTGCATCATCAACGGCTCTATGGTGTGTTTCAAGCGTAATTCCAAAATATTTTACCAAATTAGCAAGACCATATCCTCTCGAAGCAGGAAGCAATGTCCTAGCCAAAGGCAATGTATCAATCACGCTTGGAGAATACTCAAGCCCTTGCTCAATAGTTTTTTGCTTGATAAATCCCACGTCAAATTTCGCATTGTGGGCAACTACCGTTGTATCAGTACAAAATTCTAGAAATCTTGGAAGTACAGTTTCTATTTTTTCAGCATTTGCAACCATTTCATCGGTAATTGTTGTAAGTTCTGTTATCTTTGGCGGAATTGGAATTTCAGGATTTACAAATTCAGAAAATTCGCCAATAATCTCCCTTCCACGCATTTTCACAGCCCCAATTTCAATTATCTTGTCATTAAATGGATCAAATCCTGTCGTTTCAATATCGAATACAACATAAATTTCATCTTCAATCATCTTGTCCTTAGGATTGGTAATCAAGTCCTGCTCGTCATCAACTACATACGCCTCCATCCCAAAAATAACCTTAAAATCCTCATTTGCCTCCTTAAACGCAAACGGAAATGAATGTACTACTCCGTAATCTGTTACAGCAATCCCGCTATGCCCAAATTCTTTAGCTCTTTTCGCATAATCCTTGATTGACATAACTCCGCTCATTTCACTCATATTCGTGTGTGCATGAAGTTCTATTCTTTTTTTGGGAGCATTGTCCTCTTTTTTCACATCTTTAGATTCTATAGCTTCCACTCTTTGCGTTCTCACATACTTTTCACCACTATACATATCCGCCTCAAAACTTCCAGTAACCTTTACCCACTCCCCAAGTTTTACCTTAATATCCTCATTCGTGTTAAAAAATATTCTACAACTAACAGAGTCTGTATAATCTGTAATCATAAAATCACACATTAACTTCCCATTCTTAGTTTCCCTCATATCTACATTAAAAATCTTCCCTTCTAGTGCCACATCATCACCATTGTTCAAAATATCAAGTGTTGAAAATGGCATAGCATCTAAATCAGGAATTTTTTTCCATTTGTAGTTACCTTTGTTACTATCTCCATTAGCATTTCCGCCATTTGAATAACCGTTTCCGTTATTTCCATTATTAAAATTTCCATTTCCTCCATAATTACCGCCATTACCATTACTTGCACTAGCATTTTCATACTTTGGAAGCTCGCTTGCCTTTACCGAATTTAATTCATTTTGAGCCTTAATTTTAGCCTTCACTTCCTCAAAATCCCCATTTACAAACTCAATTTTTACCGAATTGTCCATACATTCATAAATTTTTCTTATCAGTTCTTCCTTTGCCTCAGTTCTTTTGGCCTCTTCTATCAAATGGTGCGACGGTAATTTTATAAACACCGTATTTTCCAAACTTTCCACTTCATAACTTGCAAAAATATACTGATATCTCTTACTCTCATGTTTATAATTCTCAATTGCAAATTTTACAAATCCAATAACATCCTTCTGTATCAATTCAGGATTAACATCCATCTTAATCTTCAATTTTAACCCATTTTCAAAACTCTTATAAAGCAGCTGTCTCAAATCCTGTATCTCATTATGTGCCTCAAAATTATGAACCCTCACAAATATTTCAATCTCTCTCTTTTTAGAAAATAAATTAACATACTCAATCTCAAAATTCTTAATTCCATATTTTCTAAAAAAATCTTCTGATGGTTTAACCTTCAAATACTTTGTACTCATTTTTCTATCTATGCCCCCTAACATTTTTTATCTTTATCCTCATTCTAGTTATTAAATCTTTTCTTTAAATTCTTGAATTAAGTTATTTTCTTAATTTTTTTAGATTTTTCTGTTAATTTATATTTTTTCTTTTTTTTACGTAAAGGGGATCAATCGCCATCCCCTTTACAATCCCGGCTTGTCTAAGTATTTTTTGAAAATAAAATCGAAACTCGCTACGTAAAACTTCGCTCAAACAATCGATTTTATTTCCAAAAAATCACGACACTTTTTAGTTTAATCATAACAGTTAATTTTATTAAAAAGGTTCAGATTATAATAAAATAAACTTTTTTAATTTTAATAAACCGACGGAGCTTTTATTTGTTCAACTACGACTGTTTGACGACTAAAAGGAGGAGTTTCGGAGTTGGGCAAATAAAAGTCGTAGTCTAGCCATAGGTTGCAGGATTTGCGGCAATGAGCAATCCTGCTAAAATAAACAAAAAAAATATAATTAAAAATAGTAAGAACTGTTATTAAACAAAATAATCTAAAAAATTTAGAAATTAACTTAATTAACGATTATAAAGAATAAACTTAATATAAATAAATCAACTTTATTATATAATTTTTACAATATTTTAGCAATACAATTTCCAAAAATAAAAACTGACTCATCTTCCTTAAAACAAGCCAGTTCTTATATTCAATTTATTTTTTATAAAAAATTATTTTACAGAAGCTTCGTAGATTCCTTCGATTGTTGCTTCTAAAGTTTTGTTAAATTCTTCATCGCTTTGCTGTGCTGATAGTCCTTCAGTTAATGCTCTTGAGAAACTTGCGATTATTCCTTTATTTTTTGAAAGAATTTCATTTGCTTTTTCTCTTGGGTAACCTCCTGATAATGCTACTACTCTTACAACTCTTGGATGTTTTGTCAAATCTTCATAAAAGTTTTCAACTGTTGGCAATGTTACTTTTAACATAACATTTGAAGTTTCAGGCAATTTATCAAGATGCTTTTTGATTTCATTCTTTAATATTGTTTCACATTCTGCTTTATCAGTATTATGAATATCTACTTCTGGTTCAATTATTGGAACAAGTCCTGCAGCAATAATCTTATTTGCAACTTCAAATTGCTGATCTACAACTTTTTCAATTCCTGTTTGTGATGCCTTTTTTATAACAGAACGCATTTTTGTCCCAAAAATATGTCTTTCGTTTGCTCTTTTCAAAAGTTCATCCAATTCTGGCATTGGTTTCATTGTTTGAACACCATCTTCTAATTCTTCAAGTCCTTTGTCAACTTTTAAGAAAGGCAAAACTCCTTTTTCTTCCCACAAGAAATCCGCTGTATATTTTCCATCGATTTTTCTATCCATAGTTTGCTCAAATAAAATAGCACCTAAAATTTTTGTATCGTTAAAAGCTGGACTCTTTATAATTCTAGTTCTCATTTTATGAATCAATTCAAACATTTCTGCATCATTTGAATATTCATTTTCATCAATCCCATATAATTTCAATGCTTTCGGAGTACTTCCTCCACTTTGATCTAGTGCTGCAATAAATCCTTTTCCATTTCTCATTTTTTCCAATTTTTCGTTCATCATACCTGTCCTCCTCATTTAAAATTCAGAATTTAAAAAAATTCCTTTACATATTTTTATCATAGCACTTTTTTCAAAAATGTCAATTAAAATTTGAAAATAAAAATTAGAAATATACAACCGGACTTTAATTTAAAAATCTCACTTTTATAAATTTATTTTAAAAATTTTGAGCTCCTACCAATTTTACTTTTAATACTGCTGGCTGATAAATAACTTCCTCTGGCATTCCTTTGGCTTTTATTACAAATTTAAATAGGTATGCGTAATTTTTTGAAGTTCTTGAAAGCAAAAGATTTGGGTCTGCTTTTCCAATAGTGTCAGACTGCCCCATCCAGTTGTATTCGTTTACAATTATATCTCCTACTCTGGAAGTTGAGCCACGCTTTAATTCCATTTCCTGAACATATTGACCTTTTTTAAAGTCTTTCATTTTTTTTGCCCCTTTAGGCATTACAGCTTCCACAAGCAATTTTTCACCTTCATTTGGTACCGCAACATAAATTTTGACATTTTCAATTTCAATATTGTCATTTAAAATATCAAAACCAAATGCAAATTTTACTGATGAATTTTTAACATCCTTATTATCATAATCAAACATCACACCTGCTGTATTTGTTTTATAATTTTTATTTCCATTAGGGTTTAAAGAGGTAAACTCCATTTTTTCACCATTTCCATTATCCAGATTCAAACTTTTTCCAGCAATTGCATTATTTAAAGTTTTCCCAGCTGTTACAAATGTAAAACTATTTTTTTTACCAAATGCTACAATTCCCATTAGCAACATTAAACTTAAGATTATTCTTTTTAAATTAGACATTTTAATTTCCTCCTTAAATTATTTATGTAATAATATTTTATAATATTCCTTTATTTTTTACAAATTTATTTTTATTTCTCAAAATTTCCTTTAATTTCCCCATTGATTAGACTTTTTTTTTATGATATAATTTTTATATAATTAATTTAGGAGGAAAAAATGGGAAGACATGGTACAATAGCTGGGCGTAAGGAAGCACAGGATAAAAAAAGAGCCGCATCATTCACAAAACTTGTTAGACTTATAACAGTAGCAGCAAGAGGTGGAGAAAATCCTGAATTTAACGTAGCCCTAAAACATGCAATCGAAAAAGCAAAAGCAATTAATATGCCTAATGACAATATTAACAGGGCAATCAAGAAAGGAGCAGGAACTGACGGCTCAACAGCCTTTGAAACATTAAATTACGAAGGTTACGGTCCTGCAGGAGTTGCTATTATTGTAGAAGCTCTTACTGATAATAAAAATAGAACTGCTTCATCTGTAAAGGTGGCTTTTGATAGAAATGGCGGAAACCTAGGAGTTTCTGGATCAGTTTCATATATGTTCGGAAGAAAAGGTGAAATTATTATTGAAAAAACTGACGATATTGATGAAGAAGCATTAATGGAAGTGGCACTTGAAGCTGGAATGGAAGATATGGAGACTCTAGAAGATAGTTATTATATCACAACTGAAACAGCGAACTTTGACGCAGTAGCAGATGCTTTAAGAAATGCAGGATACACTTTGCTTGAGGCAGATATTCAATACTTACCGTCTATAGAGGTTGACACTCTTAGCGAAGAAGATTTACAAAAATTAAGAAAGTTAATCGATACTCTAGAAAATGATGACGATGTACAAAAAGTTCATCACAACTATGCTGGAGAATTATAATAAACATTTAAAAATTTAAATTGCGGAATTATTTTCCGCATTTATTTTTATTATAAGTTACAACATTAATTAAATGTAGCAATTTACAATATTTATTGTATATTTCCTATTTAAATAAAAAATAAAAAGGAGTTATATTTTATGAAAAAAAACGGAGAAGAAACAGTTACTCCGATAAAAAATATGAAAATTATTCAACGAAATGACTTTCAAAACTTTACACTTGATTCCGTCCTACTTGCAGACTTTGTAAAAATTAATCGAAAAACTAAAAAAATCCTTGATATTGGAACTGGCTGTGGAATTATTGCATTACTTCTAGCACAACGTTCAAAAGCACAAATTATAGGTGTCGAATTACAGGAAACAATGGCAAAAATTGCAAAGAGAAATACTGAAAACAATAATTTTGAAAGTCAAATTCAGATAGTAAATGAAGACATTAAGAATTACAAAAATATTTTTACTCGTGACGAATTTGACACAATTGTTACAAATCCTCCGTATTTTGAATTTACTGGCGACATTTCCCAGACAAACGATTTAGAGCAGCTGGCATACGCAAGACACAATATCAATTTGACACTTGAGGAAATTATAAAAATTTCTTCTTACTTATTAAAAAATATGGGCAGTTTCTCAATCGTATTTCGAAGCGAACGTCTAGTAGAAGTTCTGGCACTTTTACAAAAATATAATTTAGAACCAAAAAGAATGAAAAATTGTTACACAAAATGGAATGAAAATTCTAAAATTTGCCTTCTAGAAGCTATAAAGAATGCAAAAAAAGGATTTTGCATTGAAATGCCTATTTTTGCTTATGATGAAAATGGAAAAAAAAGTGAATATATCGAAAATTTATATAAATAAGGAGCTGCCTCAAAATGATTAAAATTTTGAGTTTAGCTTTTTTGACTAAAACTAGATATAATAAAACTATTTTAAAGTAAAACTGAGAATTTTTATTTAATTAGTTTCTGTATGAAATCGTCAGTTTGATATTAAAAGTGGGTACTTTTTATGTATAAAAAGAATATAAAAAAACAGCACTTCTTATCTTAAATTTATTGAATATGCTGTTTTTCTATTTTGACTCTATTTTCTGAATGTAATGCAATAAAATCTGTTGTTCCATAAAAAATCCGTCTTCTTTTCTTTTACACTTTCAGGTATACATTTTTGGATTTCATTTAAATCAAAATCTGTATTTTTATAATAATTTTTTGTAAAAATACTTTTTTTATATTGAGACCCAATAAAATCTTCGGTTTCATCCGCAATCATTATCTTTGAACCAGGTTTTGATACACGAATCATTTCTTTTATAGCTAGCGCCTTATCTGTAAAAAAATTAATTCCTCCCACGTGAAAAACAATATCAAAAACATTATCTTTAAAAGGTAAATCTTCAGCACAGCAATTTACTAATGTAAGATTTGTTCTTTTTTTCCAGATAGAATGACATTTTTTTAACATTCCATAAGAAATATCTATTCCTGTAAAGTCTAAAGATTTTAAATCAACATTTTGAGGAATGAAATTTAAATCCTTTCCCGTACCGATAGAAACATATAAAATAGAAATGCCATTTCTCCATTCCAAATGTTTCATAAGATTTTTTCTCATTTCTGAAACTGTATTTCCATATCTGAACAATCCTATCCATTTTTCACCAAAATCATACCAGAATGATAATTTATCATACATATCCATATATTTTTTATTATCTCCTGCGAGATAATCTCTGTTTACATATGAAAATATTTTCTCATCTCCTTTTAAATTTTGAATATCAATATTTTCTTTAATTTTTTCTAGAAATTTTTCCTTAGCAGTTCTCATCATAGCACTCTCTTTCAATTTTTTTATTATACAAACTAAATTTATTTATAGTAAAACTAGTTTAAAACAGAACTCAAAAATTATGACTATTTTACTCAAACCCTAAATTATATAATTTCTATCAGTTTAATTTTAAATGGGTTCGAGTATATAATAAATTTTCTGATTAAACAGATAACACTATATATAGCGCAATCTCTAACTAGTCAACTGATTGTACTACATTTTTTTCAAATTATCAATTGTTTTTGCCTATGAATATTGAAGCCGATATCTCTGAATCATCGTTCTGTTATAATAATTAATACTCATTTCCTTTTAAAATAAGAATAAATTTTTGTAATGGAATTGTTCAATAGCTAATTCATAATTATTTAACTTTTACCTTTTTTTATTTTCCTAGAATACCGCATAATTACCACAAAACCTTATCTTGCAGTAAAGATTTATCCTAACAATTAAAAATTGTGGCAAGATTGCCACGAACCTATGGCTAGCCTATGACATTTTCTGCACTGACAAAAAAATAGAAGCTGAATCAAAATTTTAATCATTTTGAGACAACTTCTTTTTTATTATTCAAAATATTGTTTATTTTTAGATGTCAAGTTTAACTCTTTCAATTTGAGCACCAACAGCATTTAATTTTAATTCTAATTTATCATATCCTCTATCTATGTGATAAACTCTATTTACAACTGTTTCACCATCTGCTGCAAGTGCTGCCAAAACTAGCGCTGCTCCCGCTCTCAAGTCTGAAGACATCACTTCTGCACCTGTTAATGGTAATCCTCCGTTTATAAAAGCTACTCCATGTTTTATTGTAATATCTGCTCCCATTCTGTTAAATTCAGGTACGTGCATAAATCTGTTTTCAAATACAGTTTCTTCCATTGAGCTTCCACCATTTACAAGAGTTTGAAGCAACATCATTTGAGGCTGCATATCTGTTGGGAATCCAGGGTGTGGTAAAGTTTTTATTTTTGATGGCTTTAAATCTTTTACTTTTCCTATTACAGTCAGAACATCACCATCCTGTTCAAATTTTGCTCCCATTGCTTCTAATTCAGATTTAAACACTCCTAAATCATCAAGTCTTGCATTTTGAATTTTTAAATCTCCTTCTGTAACTAATGAAGCTATCACATAAGTTCCTGCCTCAATTCTATCTGGCATAATTGAATATTCCACAGCGTGAAGTTCTTCAACTCCTTCAATTTCAATAGCAGGAGTTCCTAATCCTGTAATTTTTGCTCCCATTTTATTCAAGAAATTTCCTAAATCAACAATTTCAGGCTCTCTTGCAGCATTTGAAATAACAGTTTTCCCAGGAGTTTTTACTGCCGCCATCATAATATTCTGTGTAGCTCCTACACTTGGAAAACCTAAAGGAATTTCAGCACCTTTTAATTTGTCTGCTTTTGCATGAATATATCCGTGAACTCTTGTAATTTCTGCTCCCAATAGTTCAAATCCTTTTAAATGCAAATCAACTGGTCTTGAACCGATTGCACATCCTCCAGGCAATGAAACAACTGCTTCATCTAAATTTGCAATCATTGGTCCCATTACTAGAAATGATGCTCTCATCTGTTTTACAATTTCATAGCTTGCTTCTGTTCTTTTAAATCCATTATTTACAATTTTATAAGTATTATCATCTAATTTTTCAGTTTCCATTCCCAAATCTTCCAGCAGTCTCATTGTTACTCTTATATCACGTAAATTTGGAACATTTTTTAGAATGTACTCACCTTTTGCAACAAGTGTCGCTATTATTATTGGAAGTGCTGCATTCTTAGCTCCGCTTACTTTAATTACTCCATTTAATGGTGTTTTCCCTTTTATTCTAAATCCATCAACCACGTTTTTTTCCTCCTAATTTTTGACATATCGGACATTTTGAGCCAAACAATTTGTCCATAAATGTTAATTCTTTATAGTTTTTAGCATATTCAGGCATTTCTTTTTTTATTATATCTAAATGAAAATCACAAACTGCACTTTCCATAGCTTCAAAATATATATCTGGCAAGTGCTTTAAATGACATTTCTCAAGTTTTGAAGTTACAACAATTTCATCTCCAGCTTCATGGACAATTGCATCCTTTGCAACTACTACAAGTGCTATTTGACCCACACATACTAGGTTATCTATCATTTTATACGGCACTCTCTTTTGCTTAGCTATTTCAATGTATTTTTTTATATCATTAAAATCTGCATGTCGTGAAATAACCATTTTATCCACATCTTTGTCTTCCAAAGCCTTTTCTATTTCATAATAAATCCCTTTTTCTTTTATTTCCTCAAATGTAAGGGCTTTGATAACTCTTTCTTTGTATTCTCCAAGAAATAAATTTTTTTCAGCTTGAGCATTTACAGCTCTATCTGTTACATCTTCTACACTTTTCATAACGTCTGCACTACTATTTTTATTAACGTTAACCATTTCCATTTTTTATTACTCCACTTCATTTAAAACATTATATTCTTTAAATTTTAATATTTATAAATATAACCAAAATTTATCATATTTTGTCATTATACTACTTTTTTATATATTTCTCAACTATTTTTTGAACTTTTATCTATTTTTAATAAAATCAGATACTATTTTTAGTTCAAACATATTTAAAATTAAAAAACTAACATTGATAGTACAAAGACAACTTTAAATATAAGAAATATCTGTACAAATTTTGTTATTTTAGGTATTTCTGACCTTCCTTCGTCTTTTCTTACTGAAAAAATTAAAAGTAAAAATAATATAACATACGTAATTGTACCTATCATAGAAATATTTCCTGTAAACAAATAAATTACTTCTAGCAATAAAAAGGCATATATTTTAAAAGTGGTTCTCTTACTTGTAAAAAATATATTTATCAAATTATAATTGGCATACATATATAACAAAATTAGCATAACAATTCCCAAATACTCTGTTATTATATCCATTTTTTTTATAACGAAAAACACAAAATATGCAATAATGGTCAATAATAATACTCTTAACTTTTCATCTTTATGTTTTTTTAACTCACGATTTTCCTTCATTTTTTTAGTCATCTCCTAATTTTATATTGTTATAAATCATTTTTAATTTGGATTTTTCAACATGTGTGTAAATTTCTGTTGTTGTTATGTTTGAATGTCCAAGTATCTCTTGCACAATACGAACATCAGCACCATTTCCAAGCAGAATTGTAGCAAGTGAATGCCTAAAAATATGCGGATATACATTTTTTTCAATTCCAGCGTTTTTCGCAATAGTCTTTAAATCTTTCCAAAATTTTTCCCTTCGAGTATTTGGAAAAATCTTAAAACTTTCACTTGCATTCTTTAATTTTGGTCTATAAATAGCCAAATAATTTTTTATTTCATTTTCTAGACTATCATAAATTGGTATTATTCTATATTTTGATCCTTTTCCAAGCACCTTTATAAATTCGTAGTCTTGATTTTCCACATCCTTTATTTCCAAATTTAAAGTTTCTGAAATTCTTGATCCAGTTGCAATTAAAATTTTGATAATAAGTTTATTTTGCATACCTTCAGGCGTATGTGGACAGTTATCTACAATTTGTTTCATTTCTTTTAATGTAAGTATTTCAGGTAATCTATGTTCACGTTTTAAGGACTTTACCATTCCTGTTGGATCTTTTTTTATTGCTTTATTTAGATAGCAGAATCTGTAAAATGTCTTTATTGCCGATACTTTCCTTAATACTGAATTTCGTCTTAATTTTTCACTTATATATTCAACATAATCGAAAATATCCTGTTCCTTTACTTTCGAAAAGTCTTTTTTTACAAATAAAAAAAATTGTATTAAATCTCGATTGTATCCAGTAATTGTATTTTGAGAACTTCCCTTTTCATACTCTAAAAAATCAAGAAATTCTCTAATCTGCATTTTATTTTCACGTGTTATTTTTTTATCATTGTTTTTTGAATTTTCACCGTTTTTAACGTTACCGTCTATTTCTTTTTCCAAATTTTCTTTATCTGAATTAAGTTTTTTCTTTTTTAGATTATCTATATCAGTACTTTTTTGTCCCATAGCCCCATTATCTCCTTAGCGTGATTAACAGATGCTTCAGTAATATTATCACCTGAAATGATTCTTGCAATTTCTCTTATTCTTTCTTCAGTATTCAGTTCACGAACTTTTGTTTCTGTAAGACCATTTTCAATTTCTTTTTTGATAAAAAACTGCTGCTGCGCTTTTCCAGCAATTTGCGGAGAATGTGTTACACAGATAATCTGTGTGTTTCTTGAAAGCTCTCTTAATTTTTCTGCCACTCTTCTCACAGTTTCTCCAGAGATTCCTGTATCAATCTCATCAAAAATCAGCACCGAAATATTGTCAACAGCTGAAAATACAGTTTTAAGAGCAAGCATTATACGTGAAATTTCTCCACCTGAAGCAATTTTCGCAAGTGGCTTGAATGTTTCTCCTACATTTGTTGCAATTAAAAATTCTGCATTATTTATTCCATGTGCTGTTATTTCTTCAGTTTTTGTAATTTCTACCTTGAATTTTGCATTTTCCATATTCAAGTCGCTTAGCTGAATATCAATTGTGTTCTGAAGACTTTCTGCAATTTCCATACGAATTTGGCTAAGTCTTTCACCATCTTGAAAATACTGGCTTACCAATTTATTTTTTTCAACCTTTAAATTTTCCAGCTCTTCATTTTCAAAATTAACTAATGACAAATCTTTTTCAATTTTATCTTTGTATTCAAGGATTTCAGTAATTGTTGAGCCGTATTTTAATTTCAGCTTATTAATCGCATCAATTCTTTCGACAATTTTCTCCAGTTTTTCGTCATCTCTCTCAACATCTCCAGAAAAATTATCTACAGAGTACGAAATTTCCTCTACTTCATAAAGTACAGACTCAATCTTATCGTATAATTCACTATAAGATTCTGACAAATCCGAAAGCTGCTCTAAATTTCTCTTAGCTCTTCCAAGTGCTGATAAAATCGAAAATTCTCCTTCTTTTAAAAGTTCTGAAGTTTCTCCTAGCTTTTCATTAATTTTTCCAGCATTAAACAATATTTTATACTCTTCTTCCAGTTCTTCATCTTCATTTTCCTTTAAATTAAGACTATTGATTTCGTTAAACTGAAATTCTAGAATATCTTTTTTTTCTGCAATTTTTTCTTTTTCTTCTTCAATATTTCTTATTCTTGAATTTAATTTTTTTATTTCATTTACGTTTTCACGAATTTTTTTAGAAAGTTCCTTTCCTTCATCATCAAGAAATCTGTCAAGTAAATGCAAATGATATTCTTCATTTAGCAAGAACTGATGTTCATGCTGTCCAACTAAATCAATAATATTTACCATAAGTTCCTTTAATCTTGACAAAGTAAGTCTTGCACCATTTACGGTAATCTTCGATTTAGCGTTCCTGTCAAAATATCGTGTTATAATAAGTTCGTCATCATCTATCTCAAACCCAAGCTCATTTAACCTTTTTTTCTGATTTTCATCTAATTCAAAAATTCCTTCTGCAAAAAGGCTTTCTTCCCCATTTCTAATCATATCTGTATGACTTCTTTCACCAATTAATAGTGAAATTCCATCTAGAATAATTGATTTACCAGCCCCTGTTTCTCCAGTTAATGCAATAAATTTGTCATTAAATTCTAAATCTAATTTTTTGATTATTGCTAAATTATTTAATCTTAATTCCCTTAACATTTCTTCCCTTTCACTATTTTATTTTTTATAAGACAGAATCTCCCCATTTCAATTTTTGTCGGAGTATACTGTAATAATCACTGTTTATAGGTTTTATTATTCGAATTTTTTTCTTTGATAATCTTGCAGTTACCAAATCATTCTCCTGTATCTGAAACCATTGGTTTCCGTCAATATTCAAATGGACTGCATCATCTCTTGATGTTGCCTTAAAACTTAGCACTTCACAGCCGTTTACAATTATTGGACGTGCTGTTAGACTTTGTGGAGCAAGAGGTGTTATAGAGAGTGCATTTAGTCCAGGGTGGACAATTGAACCACCTGCTGAAAGCGAGTAGGCAGTCGATCCTGTAGGAGTTGCTACGATTATTCCGTCAGCTCTATATTTATTCACAAAAATATCATTTGAGTAAACTTCAACCTGTATTAAATGTGCTTCATGTCCGCCTTTTGTTATTACAAGCTCATTTAGTGCATAAAAAACATTATCTTCATATTTTACTTCTAAAAATGCTCTTTCTTCAGTTTTATAATTCCCATTTTCATAATCTTGTAACATTTTTACTGCATTTTGAGGTTTTACTTCGGCAAGATAACCAAGAGAGCCCATATTTATTGCAAGTACAGGAATATTCCTTAAAATAGCTTCTTTTGCAGCAACAAGCATTGTTCCATCTCCACCAAGTGAAATTATTAAGTCAGCCTCTTCCACTCCAAAAACTTCTTGAATATCTTTTGCCTTTAGATAGTCATAAAAATCCTTTAATAAATCCTCATCTCCATATCCACTTTTTACAATTCTAACTTTTTTTAACTGCTTTTTGCTATTTAGATTATCATTATTTTCTAATTTTTCAGAATTTTCCATAATAAATACCTCTTCAAACATCAAAATTAAATTTTAAAATATTTTTTACCTTTGTGAGATATTGTATCATTTTTAAAATTTTTTTTCCATTAATTTTAGAAAATAATTTTTAAAAAAATTATAGAGAAATTAATAACCACGATTTAATTAAACTTATCCAAACAAATTGCTGTGAGTTACTTAATGTTTGTAATATTATGTATATTAAACATTTTAAATGGAATTATTTTTTTAATTTGGTTTCTTATTATTCAAAAAATAAAAAAATTAACAGAAGACAACAATAAGTCTCCTGTTTTTTATGCTTTAAAATAAATTAACAACTTTTAAATATTTTGAATTTATACTAAATTTTTCTTATTTCAAATAAAAATACTCATTTTTTTTGTAATTCTGATGCGAAGGTTTATAGTAGGCCAGCTTATCTCCAAAAAATGTACTTTTACCATTTTTTAAATCATTTAATAATTTTTTTGCAACTGCACTTCCTAAAACATGAATTGTCTTCGTATCAGTATTTCCTGAAATTTCTTGAGAGTCCCAGTTTACTTGTTTTCCGGGATTCACTTCAATACAATTTGCATAAATATTTATGTGGCTAAGACTAGAATTTTTATAAAAAGTTCTGTATGTTGATATTAGGCATTGTTGATTCTTCAGGTATTTCATTGTCCCATTTTTCATATCCTCTTCAATATTTTCTGGCAACTTTTCAAATGGAATTTTTTTAACAAATGAAATGCTCTCTCCTTTTAAAACCGACCCATTTGCAAAAATATTAAATGAAACAAGGAAAATAAAAAATATAAACAAAAATTTTATACCATTCTTCATAACTATTTTTCTCCTTCTAAATTTTTATAGTATTGTTTAATAAATTTTATCATTTCATATCCATTTTTTCAATATGTATTTCCTTTAATTATCATATATTTTACATAAAATTTTGAAAATCAAACATTTTTACTTTACAAATAAATAAATTCAAAGTATAATTATAGCAAATCTACTTTATATCGAACTTATTAAAGTTATAATTATTTTAAATTTTGTTAATTTTAACTAATTCGATATTAGATACAAATATATAATAAAATTAAAATTTAGGAGGATTTTTTATGAAAAAAATGGGAATGTTACTGCTTATAGGAGCATTAATGGTGGTTAGTTGCGGAAAAGACAATGCTAGCAAAGAAGAAGGAAAGGCTGGAACAACGGCTGAACAGACTGCTAATAAAGAAAAAGTTGATTTGAGCAAGGAAACTGCTGAATATAAGAAATATATTGAAGGTCAGATTGATATGCTTTTAAAAGATACAGAAAACTTTGCAAAATTGTTGAAGGAAGGAAAATTGGATGAAGCTAAAAAAGTTTATCCTTTAATCCGTATGGCTTATGAAAGATCTGAGCCTATCGCTGAAAGTTTTGGAGAATCTGATGTTAAGATAGATTACCGTCTTGTTGACTTTAAGGAAGAATTTAAAAATGAAGAAGGATGGAAAGGTTTTCATAGAATTGAAAAAATATTATGGGAACAAAATACTACAAAAGGTACTGAAAAATATGCAGATGAGCTTGTAAACGACATTAAGGAATTAAAAGCAAAAATTGCTACAATCGAAGTAACACCTGATTTAATGGTTACAGGAGCTATCGACTTATTAAATGAAGTTTCGACTCAAAAAATTACAGGGGAAGAAGAAGTATTTTCACATACTGATTTGTATGACTTTAGAGCGAACATCGAAGGGGCTCAGAAAATATTTGAACTATTTAGACCTAAATTAGAGAAAAAAGATGCTAAACTTGTAACAACTTTAGACACTGAATTTAAAGCTGTAAATGCACTTCTTGATAAATATATGACTGATGATAAGCATTACAAATTATATACAGAATTGAAGCCTGAGGATACAAAAGCGCTAGCAGAAGCAGTTACAAAACTGGGAGAACCTTTATCACAAATGGGTATTATAATGGATGCAACTCCTAAAAAATAATAGATTCATTCGATAACTAATATATTTAAGTATTATCATGCAAGAGGTTAATCTCCCTTGCTAAAATTAACATTTAGATTATCAAGCACATCTAAATAACTTACAGTATAAAAAGAGGTAAAAATAATGAGTGATGAAAATAATAAAAAATGGTTTGATAAAAAAATATCACGACGTGATTTTCTTAAAAAAGCTGGAATGGTAGGAGCTGGAGCGGCAATTGGAGCAAGTGGAGCTGGTGCAATTTTTGCAAATATGTTTAACGATAAGGCAAATCAAGTTATTGGAGATGAAAAAATCTCATTTTATGGGCAGCATCAGTCAGGAATCGCTACCCCTGTTCAGAAAAATGTCTATTTTGCAGTACTAGATCTACACTCTTTGAACAAGGAAGAAATAAAGCAGATGTTCAAGGACTGGACTGATTATTCTCAAAAACTTATGAAAGGCGAACTAGTCGCTTCTGAACTGAAAAATCACCTTATCCCTCCTATAGATACAGGAGAAACTGTTGGATTAAACCCTTATCGCTTGACATTAACTTTTGGAATAAGCCCCTCATTTCTCGATAAATTAAAACTGGATAACAAAAAATTAGATGAATTTAAAGATTTGCCACATTTTCCAAGAGATCAGATAAAAGATAAATATAAAGGTGGAGATATTTGCATTCAGGCTTGTGCAGATGATGCTCAAGTGGCATTTCACGCTGTGAGAAATCTTGTTCGTAAAGGACGTGCCTTAATTACTTTAAAATGGACTCAAGCTGGATTTCTTCCCATTGGAAATGGAAAAGAAACACCTAGAAATCTTTTTGGATTTAAAGATGGAACAGAAAATCCTAAAAATAATAACGACTTTAAGAATGTTGTATGGTATGATAAGAACAGCTGGCTCAAAGATGGAACTTATATGATAGTAAGACGTATTCAGATGCATCTTGAAACTTGGGATAGAACTAATTTACAAGAACAAGAGAACACATTTGGAAGATATAAGGAAAGTGGCGCTCCATTTGGGGAAACAGATGAATTTGCAACAATTGACATAAATAAAAAAGGTCCAGACGGAAAACCAATTCTTCCCATTGATTCACATGTTTATCTTGCAAAAAAAGCTGAGGTAAAAATAGCACGCCGTGCCTTTTCATATTCTAATGGAATAGATGAAGTGAGCGGACAGTTTGATGCGGGACTGCTATTTATATGTTTCCAGAAACATCCTGATCAATTCATAAAAATTCAGAACAGTTTAGGAAATGATGATAAGCTGAACGAGTACATTACTCACGTTGGAACGGGTATTTTTGCCTGCTTTGGCGGAATAAAGGAAGGAGAATATATTGGGCAGAAATTATTTGAATAAAATAAGTATAATATTATTTTTGTGCTTTATGCTATCTTTTACAAATATTATTGCAAAGGAAAGTTACAGTAACCTCTATATAAAAATAACAGATACAACAACTGCAATAAAAAATAACAATCAGAATGAAGCAAAAAAACTTTTTTCTGAAATCAGGGAAGAATTTAAAAAAGTAAAAAATTCTGATTCAACACAAGGAAAAAAAGTACAGGAGCTTTTAAATAACGAAAAATTAGCATTATCAGAAAAGGACCTAAAAGAAGTTACAACAGCATTACTTGCTTTTGAAAAGGAGCAAAATCCTGTTAATGATAACGAGGAAAAGAAAAAATTTCAGTCAAGAATGTATCCTGCTTTGGATGTCCTAGAAAAGGCAATTCAGTCTAAAAATGTAGAACTGATGAAAAAGGAATATCTGAAATTTAATGGCGTATGGACTAGAAATGAAAGTTTCATACGAAGCAGAAGTATTTCTTATTATGGAAAAGTCGAAACTGCAATGTCCTTTCTTAGAAGTTCTATGGAAGTGGAGCCTTTTGACTATGACAGCACAATGAATTCTTTCAATGAATTGAAGTCTGCTATAAAGGATTATCTGGATGGAAAAAAAATAGAAAACAATGTTTCAAGTACAATCACATTGAAAGAAGCTGTGGATATGCTAAAAGATGCCTTGGATGCTTTTAAAACAGGAAATAAAGCTAAAGGACAATCAAAAATTAAGCAGTTTATTCAAGTATGGCCAACCGTTGAAGGTGATGTAAGTACAAGAAATTCATCATTATACACAAAAGTGGAAACTCAAACTCCAATAATTATGGTAAAAGGTGCTGAAAATGAATATCAGGAACAACTACAAGGATTAATAACAGAATTATCACAAATTGATACAAAAGCACAATATACATTTGTTGACGCAATGTTTATACTCCTTCGTGAAGGTGTGGAAGCACTTCTTATCATTCTGGCATTAGTAAGCAGCCTAAAAGCTGCAAATCAGAAAAAAGGATTACGCTGGGTATATGCAGGAGCTGCTTTCGGAATTTTAGCAAGTGTCATTATAGCATTTATGCTTCAAGCACTATTCCCTGCGGTATCTTCAGGAACAAACCGTGAAATTCTGGAAGGAATTGTAGGAATTTTTGCGGTTATAATGATGATTGGTATTGGATTCTGGCTACATAGCAAATCATCTCTAAAATCTTGGAAAGACTACATTGACAGAAAAATGGATGTTGTTTTGAGCACAGGAAGTTTTATTTCAATGTTTGTACTTAGTTTTCTTGCGGTATTTAGGGAAGGTGCTGAAACGATTTTATTTTATGTGGGAATTTTACCGTTAATTTCTTTGCAGAGCTTGATTATTGGTATTGTGAGTGCTATACTAATATTAGTTGTAATCGCATTTGTACTAATATACGCTTCTTCAAAAATAAAAATACATCAAATATTTCTTGTATTGACATGGACGATATATTTCCTTGCGTTTAAGATGCTTGGAACAAGTATTCATATGCTGCAAGTTGTAGGAATTCTCCCATTACACGTAGTAAACTTTATTCCAACAGTAGATATTTTAGGAATTTATGCAAATATGGAAGTATTTATTTGCCAATTAATTTTAATAACTATAATTGCATTTGCAACTTTTAAAAGAAAAGATAAATAGGTTTTAAATATTTTTAATAATCGGAAAGGAATAAAAAATGTCTAAAATTGATGAACAGACACTTATAGAACATCTAAGTGAATTTAGGAAAAGACTTATTGTAACAATCATATTTTTTATAATAGCCTTTCTGATAAGCCTAGTATTCTGCTCTAGTATTTACAAATTATTAACAGCTTCTTTTAATCAGAAATTAGTTGTTCTAGGCCCCAATGATATTTTGAGTATTTATTTGATGCTGGCTGGAATATGTGCCTTCAGTTTAACCCTTCCTTTTGCAAGTTATCAAGTATGGGCATTTGTCCGTCCTGCATTGGAAGAAAGAGAAGCCAAAGTAGTTTTATCCTATGTTCCTGCAACCTTTATCCTGTTTATTGCTGGACTATGTTTTGGTTTTTTTTTCATAACGCCTGCATTATTAAACGTGCTTCTTTCATTTGGAGATGATTTATTTAATATACAGCTTACAGCAAACAGTTATCTGACATTCATAATTCATACTTCCCTTCCACTTGGAATAATATTTGAACTGCCAGTTATTGTAGCCTTTTTAACATCGCTACACATTTTAACACCACAATATTTGATAAAAAATAGAAGATATGGATACTTTATTTTACTAGTACTCGCAGTAGTATTAACACCTGCCGATTTTATAAGTGATCTAACAATGGCAGCTCCCTTAATCCTGCTGTATGAAGTGAGTATCCTTGTCTGCAAATATATTTATAAAAAAAGGAGGAATTACTAAAAATGGGAATTTTTAGAGATATCGGAGCACCAGGACTCATAGTCCTTATACTTGGTGCATTACTTATTTTTGGACCAAAGAGGCTACCTGAACTAGGAGAAGCCATCGGAAAAATGATTCGAGAATTTAAAAAATCAGTTTCTGGAATTGATTTGGAAAAAGATGATAAAGTTACAGAAGATAAAAAAGAAGATAAATAAAAAACAACAACAAGAGCAGTCTCATAACCATGAACCGCTCTTTTTTATTTGAAATTAATTTACAAAAAAAAGCCTATTTTCTATAACAACTTAATGTTTTTTAAAATAGACTTTTGAGATACAGTTTATTTTTATTTCAGAATTATTCTCCTTCAGGTAAAATAAATCCTGCTATTAAATATGCGATTACTAACGATCCTCCTGTAAGAACTGCTAATACAACTGCTATTATTCTTATTAAGTTAGAATCTTTATCCATGTATTTTGCAAGTCCACCACATACACCCATTATTTTTTTGTCAGATGCTGATTTTGTTAGTTTTTTTTCCATTTTTCCTCCTAAATATTTTTATAAATGAAGTTTCAAATTTTTTATTTCACGTATATTATATCATATCCCTTATATTATGTAAATTATTTCATGTTAAATTTATCCAAAAAAATATCTAGGGGGTATTAACAATTTGAATTTAACATTGTAATATTTGAAAAAATAAACTTTTAATTATTAATTTAATATTCAAAATTTTCATTTTGCAAATACCCGTGTAACTTCTTCACTTCGTTTATTAATTTATTCATTTCATCTTTTCCAGATTTTATATATTCTTTTAAATTAATGTGCAAAATTGGTATTTCATTTTGCTCTTTATAATTACATTTCTCTATTTTATAGATTTTAGGTAATTCATTTTGATATTCTTCAATAATATCATAAATTTTTTTATGTACAATATTATATCCAATTTCACTTATTTCTTTATAATTTAAAGTTTTACTATCTTTTCTATTTTTAAATATATAATAATAACTTAATCTTAAATAAGTTCCTTCTTTTAGAGTATCTACTCTCCAGAAAATACGAAAGGTTTCTCCTGTTTCACCAAATGAAATAATTTCTTTTTCTAATAAATTATATTGTGAAACAACAGGTCCATTTCCTTTATTTTTAAAACTTTTAACTCTTTCTTCTGAAAACATTTCTTTTAAGAAACAATATTGTGCTATGTTAGATTTTGCTATATTCCAATCCCAGTGAGAGTCTGCTTTACACTCTAAATAATCTTTTTCATTTTCTTGAATTCTTAATTTTTCTGCAAGGTATTCATAATAACTATCTAAAATTTCATTTTTATTTCTATATTTTTCTAAAATTTCTTTAAATATTTTACCTGTAATTATTTTATTAGCTTTCACATTTTTATCAGGACTGAAATGAAAACTTGTTTTAAAATAAACTGTTTTAACTTCTACTTCTAGATTTTTATCAATGTCCAAATCTTTTTTTTTCATTTTCATTTAACTCATTAATTTTTGTTTCATACTCTTCTAGTTGTTTTTTTCTTTCAGAAGAATTAATTTTATCCTCAATAATATAGACTCTATTTAACTCTTTTAAAACAACTAATATATCAACTTTCTTAAATTGTCTTTTTATAATAATTTCTTGATTATCAGAAATACTCTCTTCTCCAAATGCTTTTAATAAATCAACAGCTAAGTCTCTTAATTCACTATCTTTGTAGTTTAACCAATTCAAGCACCAACATATAAAAGCATCCTGTGACAGCTCTGATGTTGCAAAATTAAAAATATTGTTTCTTTCCATTCTAAATCCCTTCTTTCTATAATATTAATCAATTTATTTAACTGAATCTTCCACAATGTAAGCAATAATATTTATGAAATTTTCATTTTCTGGATGTATTTGCAGTCCCCAAAGAAATGCCCGCTCATTAAGAATATTAGTCATTATTTTAGCAATATCTTTTATCTGAGTCAATTCGATATTTTTTCCTGCTGTTATATTCAAAAATATTTTATAAGTTTTATTTTTATCAAAAGTTTCCAGTTTTAATTTTAGATTTTGTATGAAATCATCAAAAGTTTCTAAATTTCCTTTTTCAAAAATTACGAAAGATTTTGAGGTTTTTTGAAATACAGTTTTTAAGTCCGCTAAATCAAGAGTAACCATTCCTTTTGCTGTTAAAGTTTTTGTTATTCCGTTGATTCCATTTTTTAAATCTTCTGAAGATTTGCATTTTATGATAAAGTTTGTTTTTGAATCAAATAAGTCAGTATAGCCATTTCCAATATCGTAAATGCCAGTAAAAATGTCGTTTTTTTCAGTGTTTCTAATTATTTCTAAGGCAAAATTTTTATCATTTTCAAAATATGTGTTTAAAATTATCAAAATTACATCTGTATCTTGAAAATTTATTTTTAAATCTTTGTAGTCATTTTTAATTGTAATAATGCTTATATTTTTATGCGTAATGATTTCTTTCTCGATAGTGCTTAGAGCTAGTTCTCCTAAACTTATAATTTTTATTTTTGGTATTTTTTCCATAAATTTTCTCCTTTTTATAGAAATTTATTTTAAAATTTTGTATTCAATAACATAATCTCCCTAACTTCGTAGCCACATTTCCGCTCAAAAACTTCCATAAACTTCGATTTTTACAGTATAAACTGTAGTTTCTCGATTATTTTCTTTAACTATTTTTTTATCTAGTATTTCTGCAGTTGGAAATTTATCAAGCACATACTCGATATAGCCTCTGTATTTAAATTCTATTCTTGTAAGAGGCCCTGAGTGCATAAAATGTATATATTTTCTAAATTCTCCATCTTTAAATTTTTCAGAATAATTCAAAATCTTAAACTTCTTGCCAGTATTTTCGATTTCAGTAATTCTATCAATCCTGAAAATTGCAGGGTATTCTTCTTTATTTTCGATATATGCGATTAAGTAAAAGTAGTATTCAGAAAACATTATAGACAAAGGCTTTATATTGTAATTTTTACCTTGTTTATCTTTTGTAGTGTAATTTATATGTATTAATTCCTGATTTTTTATATTCTGTGCTAAATTCCAGATAACTGTAAGCAGATTTTGTCCGTGCTGCAAAGGGATATAGTTGGATTTTTCGCTATTGATAAGACCTTTTATTGTTTCTCTGTCATTTCCTGATGAGTGATTAATTAACTTATTTATTAATGTTTGAGTTTCATTTTTATTAAATGCCCTGCTTTCAAGTATAATTTTACTTATTGCTAAAAGCTCTTCATTAGTAAAAGAATTTTCACTATTTTCTTCAAGATAATACCCTTTTTTAGATTTGGAATACTTTATTTCTGCTCCATTTTCTTCCAAAAAATAGACTCTCAAAGTTTCTATATCTCTTTGAACTGTTTTTATATCAATGTTAAATTCGTTAGCTAAATCAGTTCCATTTAATATTTCCTTCTGATACAACCTTTTTATTATTTTTAGTATTCTAATTGATTTTTTTTCAGAATTTTGATTTTTCCCCGCCATAATCAAGCCTTTCGTACATTTTTTTATTCTATGCCTTAATTATAACTTTATTTCTTATTTTGTCAAATAATCAAAATTTTCTTTTCTAATCTTTTACCAAAACCAAATACCACCTTTTTTCCTTTCATCTTTAATATATTTATCGTATTTATCTTTTATATCTAAACTACCTCTCTCTTCATTAAATTTTTCTATTTTTTCTGTTATTTCATCCAATATTTTTTTTATTTTACTCACCGAAGTATCTTTATCTACTTTTAAATAAAATAATGGAACTTCTTTCTCTTTTAAGTCAACTTCTTCCAAATAAATTTTTTGAAAATCTGGAAATATATTTTTTAATTCACATTGAACTGATTCAAACATATCTTCTTGCAATTCATCAAGATGGAACCAATTTAACACAAACAGTATATCAAATTCTCTATTTCTATTTTTTTTATATACACATTCTACAAAAAATTCATCTTTTATCCACTTTATACATTCATAATTTCTATATATACCATGATTTTCTCTTTTTTTATCAAAATGCCACTCCAAAATACGGTATAATGATAAAATATTAAAAGAGCCATAACCCTCTTCATTCACTTCTCGCATAAGCTGATTATAATAACTATCAAAAATACTGTCATCAATCTCTTTTCTAAAAGTTTCTAAAAATTCTAAAAATCTTTCTCCACCATACATAATAATTTTTTCTCCTGCTTCTTCTTTTTCATAATTAGAAATTTTATCAGGAGTAAAGTATACAATTTTTATTTTATCTGTCTCATTATTTCCTAAATTTTCATTTATTTTAAACAATTGAACTACTTCTTGAGTATATTCAAAAAAATATGGTATAAATTCTTCATAGCAAAAATATTTGAAAAATATATATTTTCTTTTATCCTTTTTCTTTCTATCTACAATTAATAAAAGTGTATATTCATTTAGAATTCTATTAATAAAATGCTCATATTTATTCGGAATATAATAACTAGAATAGCATATTTCAATATCTTCTGTGTCTAGTTTCTCTTTCAAAATTTCCTCAATAAATTTTTTTGCCATATTTTTTAAAGCTATTTTGTTAGTACTACCCACTGTATCAACATTTAACCATTTTAGCATCCAGTATAAAAAAATATCATCGTCAAATTTTGTATTGTAAAAAGCATCATTTTCAATTAATTTTAAATTGCTCATAATAATTGTCTCCTTATAATATTTTTTACATTATACTTTTTATAAAGGACATATTTTGTCTGTCTAAAAAAAATTGTGTAATTCTCTGAATTTTAGAGTTTTACACAAATTTAAATTATTATTTCTTGGCAGTAATCACATAAATTGGATTTTCTGCCATCATCATATTAAAATCCTTAACTTTTCTATTTTTACTTACGATAATCTGACAAATATCCACATCTTTAAAATTGTATTTTTTCAGTTCCTCAACAGCCGTAGATATATTTTCCAGTACAATAAAGTTTAATACTAAAATTCCATCTTCAACAAGGTTATCATAAGAATATTTTATAATTTCTACCAGATTTCCAGCTGAACCTCCAATAAAAATTTTATTAAACTTTGTATTTAAGTCTTTTAGTCCATCTGGAGCCATTCCTTTTATTATATTAAGATTTTCTAATCCAAATTTTTCTTTATTTTTATGAATCAGCTCAACTGCCTCATCATTTCGCTCAATTACAAAAACTTTTCCGTTTCGTGCAAATCTTGCCATTTCCATACTGACAGAACCAGTTCCGCCACCAATATCAAGACAAATATCATCATCTTTCATTTCCATTTTCCCAAGACTTACAAAACGGATTTCCTCTTTTGTCATAGGAACTTTTCCTCTTAAAAATTCTTCATCTTTTATATGATACATTTTATTACTCCTTATTTTAAATTATAGTTTAAAAAGAAAGCCAAGAGTAAATCCTAACTTTCTATTTTTTATTTGTTGTATTAAATTAATTTTTCAACGCCTGAATTGGGGGAGCCACTTTTCCACCACGATTAATTAGCACAGAGCAGTCTAAATTATTTATGCTTATAATATCCGCTTCTCCTAGAAGTCCTCCAAACACTACTCTATCGCCAGCTTTTTTTCCAGGAACTGGGATTATTCTAACTGCGGTAGTTTTGCTGTTTACCATTCCGATTGCCATTTCATCTGCTATTATTCCAGAAATTACAGCTTCAGAAGTATCACCTGGAATAGCTATCATATCAAGTCCAACAGAACATACACAAGTCATTGCCTCCAATTTTTCAAGTGTTAAATAACCTTTACTTGTAGCTTCTATCATTCCCTGATCTTCACTTACTGGGATAAATGCTCCTGTTAAGCCTCCAACACGAGTTGCAGCCATTGCTCCGCCTTTTTTTACAGCATCATTCAATACAGCAAGTGCAAGCGTTGTTCCATAAGCTCCGACTGCTTCCAGCCCAAATTCCTCCAGTACATTTCCAACACTATCGCCCACTGCTGGAGTTGGTGCAAGTGACAAGTCAATTATTCCAAATTCAACGCCAAGTCTTTCAGCAACTTCTTTTCCAATTAATTCTCCCATTCTTGTGATTTTGAAGCTTACTTTTTTTATTGCTTCTGTTATTTCATCAATTTTTGCCTTTTTTGAAATGTTAGCAAGTGTGTGTCTTACAACCCCTGGCCCACTGATTCCAACATTTAGCACAACATCTGGATTTTCTACCCCATGAAATGCACCGGCCATAAATGGATTATCTGGAACAGCATTTGTAAATACGACAAATTTTGCGGCTGCCAATCCGTCTGCATCTTTGGAAAGTTCAGCCAGTTCCTTTACAGTTTTTCCCATCATTTTTACAGCATCCAAGTTGATTCCTGACTTTGTAGACCCTACATTTACAGAAGAGCAAACTCTGTCTGTTTCAGAAAGCGCCTTTGGAATACTATTTATCAGCTTAACATCACCTTTTGTAAAACCTTTGTCCACAAGTGCCGAAAATCCTCCAATAAAGTCAATTCCTATTGTTTTTGCCGCTCTATCCAGTGCTTTTGCAAAAATTGTGTAATCTTCGGAATTAGTTGCATTTCCAATTATTGAAATTGGAGTAACCGAAACTCTTTTGTTAATAATTGGCATATTATATTTGCTTGCTACTTCATCAGCGATTTTTACCAAATCTTTTCCATTTTCCGTAATTTTGTTATAAATATTTTCTGCTGTTTTTTCGGCATCTGCATCAATGCAGTCAAGCAGGCTTATCCCCATTGTGACAGTTCTCACATCAAGGTGCTGCATTTCTACCATATCTATCGTTTCCAGTATCTCATCAGGTAATAAATTCATTTTTCCCTCCTAAATTTTTTATAATAATTGCTCTCGAAAAATTCTGAAAAATTATATTCTGTGCATCGCCTTGAAAATATTTTCATGTTGCAAGTAAACTCTTACTCCAATTTTTTCCTCAACCACCTTAAACTCTTCCTGCAATCCTTTTATATCCGTATTTTTAGGAGCTTCCACAAGCATAATCATCGCAAAAATATCATTTTCAAACACTTTTTGAGTTATATCTATAATATTCAAATTAAGTTCACTTAACTTTGTCGACACATTTGCAACAATTCCCGATTTATCCGCTCCAATAACTGTAATAACTATTCTATCGCTCATCTTCATACCTCCATCTTCACAAAATTTAAATTATTTTTAAATATGATAAATTATCGCATAAATTTAGGTATTTAGCAAGTAGAAAATTTAATTGCTATTTATTACTTAAAGTGATATAATTTGTCATATTTATAGAAAAAATTTAAAATATATAAAACTACTTAAGGAGGAAAATAAAAAATGAAATTTTGGAATTTTTTCAAAAGAGCTTTGATATACACGTTAAAAGAAATATATTCATTTTTTCTGAAACTTTCATTATTAATATTTATAACTATCATTATTGGAATTTCAGCTATTGCTATTTTTAATTCAAAAGCTAAAAAGGAAAACGCAAAAAAAAGTTATGAGTATATACTCTTTAATGTTTCTGATGCCAATGAAGATAAAATCATAGGTTCAGACATTTTTTCAGAAAGAGAGAATCTATCTTATATGGATATCCTTCAGAGTTTAGACGATATAAAAAATAACAGGCAGGTAAAGGGTATCATTATTTCCTTAGATACGATAAACTTATCATCTTCAAAAATTGAGGAACTTTCTAAAAAATTTGAGGAATTAAAGGCAAACAACAAAAAAATATATGCTTTTGGAGCTTATATTACAAACGCTAACTACAAGCTAGCCGCCATTGCAAATGAAGTTATAATGGTTCCTTCCACTTCTGCCAGCTTGGATTTAACTGGTTATCATTATTCAGATATTTACTATAAAGGATTGTTTGATAAATTAGGAGTAAATATGGAAGTTGTGCGTATTGGAAACTACAAGTCTTATGGTGAAAATTATACTGGAAATGAAATGACTCCTGAATTACGTTCAGAACTTACAAGAATACTGGAAAACAGATATGATAAGTTCATCACTGATATTTCCAAAAATCGTAAGATTGATAAAAATGCACTAAATAACGATATTGTAAATGGAACTGATACAAGCTTGACACCTTTTGCAGCACGTGATAAAAACCTGGTTGATAAACTGGAACATTTTTCTGATTTTACAAAACGTTTAAATATCCGTGAAGATAATGTAGCAGATATTACTGACTATTACGAAAAAAGGGTAAAAGATCAAAACATTGGAAATCCTAGAAACGGAACTATTGCTGTGATTTATGCTGAAGGTTCAATTCTATACGATCCAAATGGAGTTACAGAAGGAGTCATAACGCCTGATAATATACTTGAAAAAGTTGAAAAAGCTATGAAAACTAAAAATTTAAGAGGAATTGTACTTCGTGTAAATTCAGGCGGGGGTTCAGCTCTTGCTTCGGAAGTAATTTATCAGGAACTGACAAAACTAAATATTCCTATTTATGTTTCAATGTCTGATACTGCAGCTTCTGGTGGTTACTATATCTCAATGGCTGGAAATAAAGTTTTTGCAAATAATGCCACAATTACAGGATCAATTGGAGTAGTTTCAATGATTCCAAAACTTTACAATGCACAGAATAAATATGGAGTTCATTCAAATTCAATCTCAAAAGGAAAATATTCTGATATCAATGACACTTTTGCTCCGCTATCTGAAGAATCTCGTGCTAAAATTACTCAATCAATGGAAGAAACATACAAAGAATTCAAATCACGTGTTTCTAAAAATCGTAAAATTGATGAAAATACTCTTGAAAACTATGCACAAGGTAAGATATGGCTTGGAGATGAAGCAAAAAATATAAATTTAGTTGATGGAATTGCGAGTCTTGATGAAGTTATAAGAATAATGGCAAAAGATTTAGGATTGCGACAAAATTACGCTGTAGAAAATATTTATCTGGAAGAAGATTTTTCAAAGAAACTAAGATCTCTTACAAATATGATTACAGAAAAATTCAGTTTATCAGCACAGTTACAAAAAAGTATGCCTCAAGCAAAAAAAGCATTTAGCGAATATGACTTTGCAGTACAAAATCAAAATAAACCACTGTATTATTTAACATATAAACTGGATTTATATTAATAAATAAATTTAAGCGAAGTGAAAAATGAGAACATTTATAAATAAATGCTTTTTGAAACTTCGCTTTTTATATCTAAAAAATACAGGATTATACGTTATCCTAAATTAACGTAAATATTTTTAGTGAGGATATTATATTATATGAATAAAAAAACAATTTTCAAATTGATTAAAGAATATTTTTTAATTGGACTAGGTACTCTTATTCTTGCAATTGGACTCCAATTTTTCTTTTTCCCAAACAAAATAGCCAGTGGAGGCGTAACTGGATTAGCACTAGTTGTAAACAGCATATTTGGATTTTCTACAGGACTTTTTGTAGCCATTAGCAATCTAATCCTATTTACTTTAGCCTTTATCGTAATTAGTGGGCAATTTGGATTTAAAAGCATTTATGCGACTGTACTTTTATCTGTTTTTCTTTCTCTTTTTGAAAAATTTTATCCAAATTATACTCTTACAAAGGATATATTTTTAGCTACTGTATTTGGAAGTACTATTTGTGCTTTGGGAGTAACTATCATCTACTTATACGAGTCTTCTACTGGAGGTACTTCAATAATTGCTAGAATTGTTAACAAATATTGTCATATTGGCTATGGAATGTCCAGTTTCATTGTTGACGCCATTGTTACTCTGTTAGCAATTTTCGCATTTGGGATAGAACTTGGACTTGTCGGGCTTTTAAGTGTCTATATAACTGGTTTTATTACCGATAAATTCATTGAAGGATTTAATTCACGTAAACAGATTATGATTATTACATCTAATAAAGATGTTGTCCTAAACTACATTCTAAAGGACTTTGACAGAGGTTGCACTGTTCTTAAAGGTGTTGGAGGTTTCTCTGGAACAGAAAAAGACATTTTAATAACAATTATTGAAAGAAGACAGTTTATACAATTAAGAAAATTTTTAAAAGAACATGATCCTTCTGCTTTTGTTACAGTTACAGATACTACAAAAGTCTTTGGGGAAGGATTTGATCAACTACATTAACTGTATTAAAAAATTTATTTGACAAAATATTTTTTTATGATATAATGTAATCAAGAAATATTTGTAATCATTTCAAATTAAAAATAATAATATTATTAAATTAGGAGGAATTATGTCTTTAATTGGAAAAAAAATTGAAAATTTTACAGCTCAAGCTTATCAAAATGAAGAATTTAGAGAAGTTAACTTTGAAAAGGATTTTTTAGGAAAATGGAATGTTGTAGTATTCTATCCAGCTGATTTTACATTCGTATGTCCTACAGAATTGGAAGATTTAGAAGATCACAGGGAAGAATTGGAAAAATTAGGATTTAATGTTTATTCAGTAAGTACAGATACTCACTTTACTCACAAAGCGTGGCATGACCATTCTGAAGCAATTGGAAAAGTAAAATATACAATGATTGGAGATCCTACAAAAGCTATTTCAAGAGAATTTGAAGTATTAAATGAAGAAACTGGATTAGCTTACAGAGGAACATTTGTTATAAATCCTGAAGGAAAAATCGTTGCTTATGAAGTAAATGATGAAGGAATCGGAAGAGATGCCTCAGAATTAGTAAGAAGAGCGAAAGCTGCTAAATTTGTTGCTGATAATCCAGGATTAGTTTGTCCTGCAAAATGGAAAGAAGGAGAAGCTACATTAAAACCAGGATTAGATTTAGTAGGTAAAATCTAATAGTTTCTAGGTTTTGTAAATTTATAGAGTTGAACTATTTAGAAAGGAGAAAATATGGCTTTACTGGATAGCAATATTGTAGAACAGTTAAAAGGTTATTTTGATAATATTAACGGAAATATTGAATTAGTATCATTTCTTGATGATAGCGAAAAAGCAAATGAATTAGACAGCTTCTTAAAGGAAGTTGATGCAATTTCTGAAAAAGTAAATTATATAAAAAAATCATTTGAAAATGATAAAACTGATTTAGAAAAAGCAAATATTACACGTCCAATATCTTTTACAATTTTAAAAGATGGAGAAAATACTGGAATTAATTTTTCGGGAATTCCTGGGGGACATGAATTTAACAGTTTTATTCTAGCGATTCTAGGACTTGCAGGATTAGGTAAAAAGCTGGAAGGAGAGCAGCTTTCAAAAGTTGAATCAATCAATAAACCTGTAAATATCGAAACATTTATTTCATTGTCTTGTACACATTGTCCAGATGTTGTTCAAGCTTTAAATTTAATCTCAACAAATAATAAAAACATCACAACAACTATGGTTGATAGTGCTGTATTCTTTGAAGAAGCAAAAGAAAAAGATATTCAGGCAGTGCCAGTTGTATTTATAAATGGAGAGCAAAAATCAGTTGGTGCAAAAACTATGGAGGAATTAATAAATCTCGTTATTAATGCTTAATTACATAAAGTGAAAATTGATTTATCTAAAAAAATAAATATTTTAAGAAAAAAACTTGTGAAATAAAAAATTGAATTTGTACTTCTAAACTTATAAAACGAAAAAGTTTAGAGGTACTTTTTTAGTTTATAATAGATTTTGCTTAAAAAGTAAAAATTATATTTTAATTATTCAAAATATTAGATTTGTATTTTTTATTAGAAAAGTTTGTAATAAATTTGTTATTTAAATAGATTTATACTCAAACCTATTTAAAATTAAACTACTAAAAATTATATTGATTTAGGGTTTGAGTAAAATAGTCATAGCCTTTTGAGTTTAGTTTTAAAGCAGTTTTACTATAGAATTGATATACTTAAAAATATGGATTTTCTTTCATTACAAAAAAAGAAACTTAATTCATTTTTACTTCTGAAAAAAGTTTCTATTATTTTTATTATTTTTTTATTACTAATTTCCAGTTTCTTGATTACCTGTATTGTTTAAATTTGGAGCATCATCATTTGAAGTATTCTCATTATTACTAGAATTTGTTGATGCTGGTGTTTCGTATTCTGACGCATGTAATCTATCTTCAGGAACTTGATAATTATTTATCTTTTTTATAGTTACTAAACCAGTTTTATTAGAAATAGTTCCATTAACATTCAGAACAATAATATCTGTATCTGTAACTCCATATTTTTCACTAATAAAATTATAAATTTGATCTAATAGCCCAGAATCATCTTTTACTGTGTAAGTAATTACTTTATTTGGAAATACCAGATTATCTTTTACATAGGTAAATGTATTTGTTGATTTTGTATATTGACCTTCAAAAGTTTTACTTATAGGTTTTTTTGCTGCTGTTCCAATTACAGATATTGTTAACATCATTATCATTAATAATATTTTTTTCATGAAAAGCCTCCTTTATTTAGCATTATTTGTGGAATCCTAAATCAGCGGGATTAACATCTCCTGAGATTTTTTTTACAATTCCACCTTTTTTTTCAAATTCATTTCTCATTAAAGTAACTTTTTTTATGAGTTCAATTGTATCATTTTCCAAACTGGAATTATTATATCGCCCTTTTGACCAATATTCAATAATTAATGAACTATCTCCACAAATTATCTTTGTATCATATTTTTTAGCATAAACAAAAGCTGTATAAATACCGACTAATTCACCAAAGTTATTTGTTCTAGTATCAGCGACATAATAATTTCCAAATTCATTAATATTTTTTTCATTCATAATTTTGTAAAGCAGCGAATTACCGTCAAAATCAGTCAATCTGACTTCTACACCATTGCCACGTCCTGTTCCTGCGTCAAAATAAATTGCATCACGCTCTAGTTCAGAATATAGTTTCGTCAAATCATTTTTCTCTTTTTTTTCATAATTTGCTCCAGAATTTAGCCATTCTTGTGCTTCAAAAAAATTTTTAAATGATTTATAACGGGCTTTTTTACCACTTACTTTTTTTTGACAATCTGCCCAGTTTTCAAGTATTCCATTTTCATTTGTATCTATAATGAAATAAGCATAGAATTTTTTATTTTTTGACATTTTTTAATAAATTTATTTGGATTATAAATTTAATCCTCCATCAACTCTCAAAACTTGTCCTGTAACAAATTTAGACATATCACTTGCTAAATATAATGCGGCATTTGCGACATCTTCAGCATCTCCCATCTTTCTAAGCGGAGTATTTGCAAGTACAGTTTCTACAACTTTTTCTGGCAATACATGTGTCATATTTGTTTCGATGAATCCTGGTGCAATTGCATTTGATCTAAGATTTTTTCTACCAAATTCTTTTGCCCAAGTTTTTGCCATAGCGATTACTCCACCTTTTGTAGCTGCATAGTTAGTTTGTCCTGCATTTCCATCTACTCCTACTACAGAAGCCATATTAATTACACTTGAAGCTTTGCTTTTTAATAATAAAGAAACAAAACCTTGCATCACATTGTAAACACCTTTTAAGTTAATATCAATTACTAAATCCCAGTCTGCTTCCTTCATTCTTTGAAGTAATGAATCTCTTGTAATTCCTGCATTATTTACAAGAATATCTAATCTTCCATATTTTTCTTTGATTTCATTTGCAATCTCTTTTATATTTTCTCTATCAGTAACATTTAATTTAACGTGTGAAACATTTTCATGGCTGTAATCAGGATCAATTAAATCTCCAGAAATAACAGTAGCTCCATTTTCAGCAAATTTTAGTGCGATTTCCTTTCCAATTCCTCTTGAACCACCTGTAATTAATGCAATTTTACCATTTAACACTATATTTCCACCTTTCTTTTCTCTATTTTAAGATTTATAATTATAATTCTAAAATAACTAAACAATTATTCTAAAGAATTTAAAACTTCAAGTTTTACTTTTGTAAGTCCTTTTCCAGGATTTTCTATTTTTGAAAAAGCTCCATAACTCAAATCAATTACACGTCCTTTAGCAAAAGGCCCTCTATCGTTAATTTTTACAACTACTTCTTTTCCGTTGCTCAAATTTGTTACTTTTACTTTTGTTCCAAATGGAAGCGATCTATGTGCCGCTACCATTTCATGTCTGTTGTGTCTTTCTCCACTAGCTGTTCTGCTTCCATGTAATCCTTTACCATAGTATGAAGCAGTTCCAGTTTGTGAATGTTTAGAACTTCCTGAATTTGAAGTTTTTTCTTTTGTAGAAGTTTTGTTTGATTTTACAGCATATAAATCAGCACTATTATCAACAGCTTTTATCATTTCGTTTTTTATGTAGATTATATTATTGTTATCAGTATTTATTTCTGCAGCTAATGATAGTGATACTACTAAACCTGCAAACAAAGTAACTATTTTTTTCATTAATTTTCTCCTTAAATAAAATTTTTATAACATCAAATTGTTATAGTGTTTAACATTTAAAAGGATTAATTTTAAAGTTTAAACAACTTCTACATTATATCATATTTTTAATGTTTAATTACTTTTTTTTTACTTAGTTATTTCATTTCAGGTTGTTTAACGTGTTGAATTTTAGGACTATTTACATTTAATGTTTCAAATGTATAACCAGCTTTTCTATATCCATCTATTATTCTTTGCAGAGCCTGAACTGTTGTTTTTTTGGCATTTGTATCATGCATTAAAACATTAATATCAGGATGTGTTGTACATACACCATATTTAACCAGTTTTTCTACAGGAACATTATTTCCAGAAGCATCTGTTGAATCACAGTTCCAGTCAAAGTATACATACCCTTCTTTTGTCATTCTATTAATTATAGCTGTCTTTAAAGCTTTAGATGCTATTGCATTGCTTGAACCACCAGGAAATCTTGTAATTTTAGAGTCTATTCCAGTAGTTGATTTTACAGCATCTCTTATTTTGTATAAATCTTTAAAGAAACTTTCTTCATTTGCATAAACTTGCTTATATATATGCGTGAATGTATGTAATCCAATAGCATGACCTTGATCTACTATTTTTTTATAGTCATTAAAATTCTTTCCAATTCCAATTACAAAGAATGTTGCTTTTATGTTATTTTTCTTCAAAATCTCAAGTATTTGATCTGTATGTCCTGAAGGCCCATCATCAAAAGTTAAATATACAGTCTTAATTTTTTTGTCAGCTTTCAGTTGTTCATATTGGCCTTTCACTTCTGCATTTTTTTTAGTAAGCGCAGCAAATTCAGCATTTTTTTTATCCTTTTCTTCCGATAATTTTTTTACGTTTGATTTTAAACTATTATATTCCATATATTTTGAAGTTGTTCCAAAAATATGTACTCCTGCATATAAAAATCCAGCAATAGCTAGTAATATTCCAATAAACGAAAATGTTTTTTTCATGTCTATATCCCTCTCATTTCTTATTTATATTTTTTAATTAATTCTTCAATTTTTTTGTAACTCTCTTCATTATGTTTTATATTACCATCAAGAGCTTCTACTTCTTTTTCCAATTTTTGTTTATTTTCCTTCAATACTGGAATTTCCTTTTTAAATTTCTCTTTTTGTTTGATTAACACAAAATGTGAAAATGCAACTAACAGTATTGAAATAACAAACAGAACAATTGCAGTTGTTGTTAATTTCCCATTATTCTTACCATCATGATCATCTCTATAATCATAAAGAAATTGTTGTTGTTTTGCCATTTTTTCTCCTCTTTTCTATTTTTTATTTATTAATTTTTTTATTTTTTACTCGTAAAAACTATTATTTTAATATTTTATAAACTAAATATCAAAATTAATTGTATAATAGTAAAAAAGACCTCTTAAAAAAGAGGTCTCATAAAAGGGGGGGTTAATTGAGGTTTCAGATCTTTTAATCGATCTGAATATAGTATACACCATAATCATTAAACCACCATTAAATCAAAATTGTTTTTTGATTAATTTGTTTCTCTTTTTTAGTAAATATAACTTTATTATTAATTTTTATAAGAATTATATACATAGGTTTTACATTCTATCTACTGTATTTATTCCAAGAAGACTAAGCCCTTCCTTTAAAATAAATGCAGTTTTTTCAGCCAGCAAAATTCGTGCATCCATAACTTTTTTATTTTCTTCCTTTAGAATAGAACTTGAGTTATAGAAATTATTAAATAATTTTGCTATGTCAAATAAATAATCTGCTATTATGTTTGGACGATAACTTTCATAAGATTTTACAACTGTTTGTGGAAATCTCAGAAGCTCAACTGCTAATTCACGTTCAACACCATTCATATTTTCCAAAATAATATCTTTATTTTCAACATTTATATTTTCTTCCTTCAATTTTCTGAAAATAGACATAATCCGTACATAAGTATATTGTAAATAAGGTCCTGTATTACCTTCAAAACTAAGTACTTTATCCCAAGTAAATGTTATATCCGAAGTCCTGTTCTGGCTCAAATCAAAGTATTTTATAGCTCCGCTTCCCACAATTTCAGCAATTTTTTCTTTTTCTTCTTCTGGAATATTCGGATTTTTTTCATCAATTACTTTTTTAACTTGAGTTTTTGCCTCATCTAGCAAATCAACAAGTCTTATTATATTTCCACTTCTGGAAGAAAAAATCATTCCATCACCAAATCTCATAATTCCAAATACAACATGAGTCTTTTTGTAATTATAAGGTTCTCCAAGCATTTCTCCAATTTCAAAAACCTGCTTAAAATGATTTTGCTGCCTATCGTCAGTTAGGTAAACAGCTTCATCTACATTTAATTCATCTTTTCTAAATTTCATTGTAGCTAAATCAGAAGTTGTATATAAGAAACTTCCATCTTTTTTCTGCACAATTGCAGGTGGCAGCTTATCATTTTCAAAAAATACGACCAGTGCTCCCTGATCTTCACGTGCAACACCTTTTTCCTTCAATTCTTCCAGTACAGCTGGCATCATATCATTGTAAAACGATTCACCATAATAATAGTCAAAGTTTACACCAAGCCTATCATAAATTTTATTATATTCTTTTAGTGAAATATCTATAAATTCCTTCCACAATTTTTGATTTTCCTCATCTCCAAGCTGTAATTTTTTCAGTTCTTCACGAGCCTCATCCTCCAAAGCAGGATTTTTTTTAGCTTCATCAGAAAACTGCACATAAATTCTTTCAAGTTCACCAATCGGATCTTCTTCGTAGGACTTCTTATTCAGCCAATTCTTATAAGCTACAATTAGTTTTCCAAATTGTGTTCCCCAATCACCAATATGATTGTCAGCAAGTGTATGAAAACCTAAAAATTGTAAAGTTCTCTTGATGGAATCCCCGATAATTGTACTTCTCAAATGTCCAATGTGCATTCTTTTAGCAATATTAGGTGAAGAATAATCAATTATTATAGTTTTATCTGTATTTAAAAAAGAAAAATCATATTTTTCATTTTCCACTTTTTTTAATTCTTCATTCAAAAACTTATTTTTCAAATAAATATTAATAAATCCTGGCCCTGCAATTTCCAACTTTTCAATAATATCATTTTCTTTAAAATTATCTACAAGTGTACTTGCAATCTCTCGTGGATTTTTACCAATTAATTTTGAACTAATCATCGCAAAATTTGTCTGAAAATCTCCAAATTCTCTTTTTGTGGAATTTTGAATATCGACTTTTTCTGTATAATCCGTACCAAAAATATTATTTATATTTTCTGAAAATAATTTTTTTAATTTTATTGTCAACAATTCCATTGCCTTAAAAACTTTTTTCCCTTCCTTTCATAGATTTACGTCAATTTTAGGATAACGCATACTCCTTTTATTAAAAAATATTTACTTGAATATTATATAACAATTTTAATAAAATTTGAAGTGTTTATTTGTTATTTAGCTGAATAAAAAATGTTAAATTTTTTTAATCAACTAATTTTATTTTTTTCATATTTGAAGGCTGTTTATTAACTATATTTAAATAAAAACTATTTCCTTGCATATTATATAATAAATTTAATAAAATTTGAAGTGTTTATTTGTTATTTAGCTGAATAAAAAATGTTAAATTTTTTTAATCAACTAATTTTATTTTTTTCATATTTGAAGGCTGTTTATTAACTATATTCAAATAAAAACTATGAAATATATGTCAGTATTTTTAATATATTATGAAAGTAAAAATTGACAAAAAAAATAAAAAATGTTATTATGTTGTAAATTTTATAAACATAATTTAATATTTCAAAAAAAATAAATAAGGAGAGAGAGCATGCTGTTTAAAGAAACGGAAAGATTTTTAAAAAGAATCTTAAAGAAAAAATACAAATATACAAAAATGCTGTTAATAACATTTTTAATGACAGGCGGACTGGGAATGGCAGTGCCAATAACCCCAAATGCAAATGGAGAATACATTGTAAATTCAGGTACAGGAGATGGAGAAATTTTAAATTTTTCTAATTCATACAATTCACATGGAGCATTTAGAATTAGTGAGGGTAAAAAATTTACTTTGAAAGGATATGGAGATATTGATTCGACAACGCAAGCACCTTTGTTTACACCTAGAACTGCAATAACAGTCACAAATTCAAATACAGAATTTGAGGCAACAGGTACAGGTGTAGGCGGGGATTCTGTTGAAATATCTATTCTTCCGTCAAAAGAAGCAATTTTGTATACAGTAACAGATCCAATTACTGGTGTAAGTTCTAGTGCTATAAATCAAAAAGTAACTTTAAAAGATGTGTTTATATGGGCACCAAGAAATTCGACAGAATCTACTGTGAAAGTTGAAGCAAAAAATGGAAAGAGCATAAAAAATGCAGAACTTAATTTAATTGGTAGTAATGGTTTTAAATCACAAATTCATTCAAATAATAGTGGTTGGGTAGTTGAAGTTGAAGCTGATGAAACAAATGGAGTTTATTCAGAATTAACAGTTAATGGAATAGATGATGGTACTGAAGGTGATGGCGGAACACAAATATTAGGTTTGATGACAAAACATGGAAAATCTGTTTTAAATGTAAATTTGATAGGCGGTGCATATTGGGGATTAAGTAAAAATAATTCTCTTTCTGAGCAAAGAACAACACTTAATTCATTAAATATAGGTAATAAGTCCTTTATATCATTTGATGAAAATAATGTGACAGAAAGTGACGGAGTAACTTCAATTTATTACATAAAATTGACATCTGACGGAATTACTAATGATGGAACTTTAAATAACAGTGGATTAATTCAGCTAACAAACGATTCCAGTAAAGATAAACTTATTATAGAAGGAAATTATCATGGAAATAACGGTACTATTGAAATGAATACCGTCTGGAATGCTCCAGGAGATGAAAATGGATCAAATTCAGAATCAGATTTAGTTTACATTACAGGAAATGCAACTGGAACAACAAAAGTAGTACCACTTTATATTGACAATACTCCACAAGAAAATCAATTTGATAATTATATTCCAGGAAATGTACAACAATTATCACAACGTATAAACAGTGTACCAGTTGTAAAAGTAGCTGGAAATTCTACACCAACTACATTTACTGGAACAGCAAGAACGGCCGGAGCGGCAGAGGCTCAACTTGCGAGTAGACAAGTTAATGGTATTTGGGAATACTACTGGACTATTGCACCTCTTGGAAGTTCTGGAGCCACTGCTGGAGTGATTAGTGGAGCTGGAAGTACTGGCAGTTCAAGTTCGAGCCATCCAATTTACATTATGGCACAGCCAGTGTCGGCTTATGTATTAATGCCAAAAATAAATATGGAAATGGGTTATTCTTCTGTTGGAACTTTAAATGAAAGAAGAGGAGAAAACCAAATATTAGATTTAGAAAAGCTGTCAGCTGATAAAGGACAGTTATGGACAAGAATTTACGGTAGTGGTGTGAGTGAAAAAGGTAAGGAAAGATTTGAATACGAAAGTAATCTTTATGGAGTGCAGCTAGGGCATGACTTTAAAATAAATAAGGATAAAAATGGGAATAATCATTTATTAGGTGGTTATATTTCATATAATAGGGCAAGTGCAGATTTTTTTGACAGATACCGTGCTGAAAATGGAAGAATTTCCGATGATAAATATACAGGGAAAGGAAAAGCGGAAAGTATTTCATTAGGTATTACAAAAACAAAATATACAGAAAACGGCTCATATTATGATTTAGTAGGACAAATTTCATATTTACAAAATAAATATAAATCAAGAGATGACTATGATGCAAAACAAAGAGGATATGGACTATTATTTTCAGGGGAAATTGGAAAATCATTTGGAATTGGAAAAGCTGGGACATTGGCAATTGAGCCGCAGGCACAGTTAATATATCAATATTTGAACACAAAATCATTTAATGACGGATTGAGAAAGGTAAGTCAGGATAACAGAAATGGATTACGTGGAAGAATAGGAATCAAACTTTCTTATAATGGGAATTCAGATGAAGGGCGAACAAATATATATTATGCTGTAGCAAATGTCTGGCATGACTTTACAAAATATGAAAATAAATACACAAACATAGGTTCTGACAAAGTAACTGAGAAACTTGGCACAACCTGGGGAGAAATAGGGTTAGGAGCACAAGCGCCATTAGGACAAAAAAGCAATTTATATATCGACACAAGATACGAACAGTCATTTGGTAATTCAAGACGTTCTGGCTACAGAGGAACAATTGGATTTAAACATACTTTTTAATTAAAAAAAATTAGTTGATTTAAAGTAAGCTATGTGATATAATAAACTTGTAAAACTAACTAACATTTGGAGATAAAAAAGAGAGTGTCGCATCACTCTCTTTTCCTTTTACAGGAATTTTTCAATTAAGTATCTCAATACTTCCAGTAAAATTAGTAAAAGAATTTTGATAGTTTCTTTTACTCTTATCTTTATTCACCTCCTAACATTCGGAGTTAATCTATTATCACATAAATTTTATTCAATTTAAAATTATTTTTTAATAAATTTAGACAAATATTAAAAATAAAACTATAAAAAATTAATGTTTTATTTATTAATATAATTAAAATAAATAAATCCGTCATCCATAACAGTCATTTTTGTAATACTTCCGTTATCTATCTTAAATTTCCAGTATCCATCCAAGTTGCAGAATAGATAATAGCTAATTAAGGATTGAATAACTCCCGCATGAGCTATAATAAGTATTCTTTTGTTTTGATAATCTTTCTTTATTTTCTCAATTTTTTTCACAATTCGTTTTTGCAAATCAGAAAGGCTTTCTCCATCTTCTGCCTTAAAATTTCTCCAGTTATTTTTCATTTCATCGATATAATGTGGGAACTCTTTTTCAATGTCTTTGTAAGTTTTCCCTTCAAGTATCCCAAAATTCAGTTCTCTCAAATTTTCAGAAAAATTCTTTTTTATATTTTTGTCAATTTCCAAAAGTTCTAAACTTTCTCTACATCGGTTTAAGTCGCTTGAAAATACTATATCTATTTTTTCATTCAGTTCTTCAAGTTTTTTTTTCGTATTTTTTAACTGATTTATTCCTGTTGTATTCAAGCTTGGATTTAGATGTCCGTAATACAGATGTTTTTTATTATGGTCTGTTTCACCATGTCTTATAAATAATATTTCTGTCATCCTATTCTCCTCTTTGATTATCTTTATTTTTACTGCATTTTATTTAGTTACCGTAAAACAATCCCTAAAAATAGCACTAATATTGATGTTAATTCAAGAGAAGCTCCCATTGTATCGCCCGTTATCCCGCCAATCTTTTTTCGTACATTAAACATAAACAGAATTATAAATAGAAGTGCGATAAATAAAGCAATGCCGCCTTTTGTTCCAATTATAAGAAATACTAGAGCATTTGTCAAAATAAGCGAAAAAATAACTTCAAAAATACCATTTTCAGAAATTATGGCATTACTCATTCCAGATTTTCTAGCATAGTCAGAAAGACCAGCATTTACTGATGTTGAAAGTCTTGCAATGATTGGAAAAATTATTAGGTATTTCGGGTTTATTGTGATAATTTCAGAAATTATAGTAATTTTTGTAATGAAATATAAAATTAATACAACTGTTCCATTTGTACCGATTCTTGAATCTTTCATAATTTCCAGCATTTTTTCTTTCTTAGCATAGCTAAAAAGTCCATCAAAAGTATCAGCAAGTCCATCAATATGGATTATTCCAACAGCTAAAATTTCTATAATTATAATAAATACAGCAATTATCACTTTATTATAAAAGATATTTTTTAGATAGACTGTAATTAAAAAATTTGAAAAATATAAAATTAAACCAATGATTAAGCCGACTAATGGAAAAAATTTAATTGACTTTCCTAATTTTTTCTCGCTATACTCTACTTTTATTGGTATCGGAATACGTGTCATAAATTGAATTAAGATAACGAATTGTTCAAAAAAATTTTTTATATATTTCATAACAAAGCTCCCCGTATTTTATTTTTAGAAATTTTTCTATATTTTATCATTTTTGTAAAAAAAAATCACGTTATTTCTATATTTTTAGTGAAAAAAATATTATGTTATAAATCGCTTGTTTTTCTACTTATAATATGTTATCCTATTGTCATCAGAAAAAAGTGAAAGGAGCATTAAAATATGTGGTTTCCATTATTTATAAACTTGGAAAATAAAAAAGTTCTTGTTATTGGAGGTGGAAAAGTTGCACTAAAAAAAATCAAAAAAGTTTTAGAGTATGGAGCTGATGTTACTGTTGTTACGGATAATATTAAAGAGCAAAGTATATTAGAACTAAAAAATTTAAAAATAGAAGATAACAAGAAAATCGAAAACAATAAAGATGAAATTGAAAAACTTGTAAAAGATTTCTTTCTAGTTATTTCAGCTACAGATGATGAACAGCTGAATGAAAATATAGCACAAGTTTGTGATTCTAAAGAAATATTAATTAACAATGCATCTTCAAAAACTAAAATGAACGCAATGTTTGGAGGAATTGTAAAAAACAGCGAATTTCAAATTGCAATTTCTACGAGCGGTAAAAACTGCAAACGTTCACGTGCTATGAAAAGTGAAATTCAAAAAGTTCTTGACAAAATAGAAAAATAAATGTTCAAACTTTAAATAACGAAATGAAAAAAGGTGAAACAAAAATGTTTAAAAGACATAGAAAATTACGAAAAAATGAAGTGATAAGAAATCTTGTAAAAGATGTTTATGTCTCAAAGGAAGATTTGATTTATCCAATTTTTATTGAAGAGGGAGAAAATATCAAGAATGAAATCCCTTCAATGCCAGGAATTTTTAGATACTCTATTGACAGGCTTTCTGAAGAACTGGATGAACTGGTAAAATTGGGAATAAATTCGATTTTGCTTTTCGGAATTCCTAAAAATAAAGATGCCTGTGCAACAGAAGCCTACAATGAAAATGGTATTATTCAGAATGCAGTTCGATTTATAAAAGAAAAATATGACAATTTTCTTGTAATCTGTGATATTTGCTGCTGTGAATATACAAATCATGGCCATTGTGGTATTCTTGATGAAAATGGTTATGTAAAAAATGATGAAACTTTAGAAGTTCTTGGAAAAACAGCACTCTCCTACGCAAAGGCTGGAGCAGATATTGTAGCACCTTCAGACATGATGGATGGACGTGTGGAAAAAATTTCCAATGTTTTAGCTCAAAATAATTTTGAAAATATTCCGGTAATGGCTTATTCAGTAAAATATTCATCAGCATTTTATGGACCTTTTAGAGATGCAGCAGATTCAGCTCCTCAATTTGGAGATAGAAAGTCTTACCAGATGAATTTTCAATATTCAAAAGATGCGATAGACGAAGTTGCTGAAGATTTACGTCAAGGAGCAGATATTATAATTGTGAAGCCTGCAATGGCATATCTTGATGTTATAAAAAAGGTAAGTGATAAATTTGAAATCCCAATCGTAGCTTACAGCGTTTCGGGAGAATATTCAATGGTAAAAGCTGCAGCTGAAAATGGATGGATTGATGAAATGAAAATTGTCATGGAACAGATGTATGCGATGAAAAGAGCTGGAGCAAACGCTATCATTACTTATTATGCAAAGGAAATTGCAAAATATTTAGAAAATAAATAAAAAATAACAAGAAAGAGAAAAAATATGAAAATAGTTATAGCAGGAGCTGGTGTCGTTGGTGAATCGCTTTGTAGCGAACTTTCAGCTGAAGGTAACGATGTCATTTTAATTGAGAAAGAAGAAAAAGTATTAAATAAACTTGTAGAAACTTACGATATAACTGGGCTTGTAGGAAACGGAGAGTCTTATGAGACTTTACTTGAAGCTGGTGCAGACAGTGCGGATGTTTTTATTGCTGCAACAGAATCAGATGAGCTAAATATAATCTCTTCAATAATAGCAAAAAAAATTGGTTCAAAATTTACTATAGCAAGAGTAAGAAATCCTGAATATAGTTCAAATATGCAATTTGTAAGGGAAGGACTTGGAATTTCCCTTATGATAAATCCCGAAATGGAAACTGCCAAAAGCATTGCAAATAAACTAATGTTCCCAGTTGCCTTAAGTGTAGAAAACTTTTTTGGACAAAAAGCTAGCTTTATTTCAATAAAAGTTGAAAAAAATAGTTTTCTGAATGGGACACAGTTAAAAAACCTTGAATTTAGCACAAAAGACAAAGTTATTATCTGCACTGTCAGAAGAGATGAAAATGTCTTTATTCCAACTGGAGATTTTACTATCCTGGAAGGAGACATTGTCTATGTTGCAGGTTCTATAGAAGCAGTTCATAAATTTTATGACAAAATTGAACAAAGCAACTTAAAAATCGGATCTACATTGCTTATCGGCGGTGGTACAATTTCTCATTATTTAATTGGAAAACTTATTGAAAACAAAAACAAGGTAAAAGTCATAGAAAATGATAGAACACGTGCAGAAAAACTGAGTGAAGCTTATCCAAAAGCAATTGTAATAAAAGGAGATGAAGCCGATCAGGAATTCTTAGTACAGGAAGGAATAAGTAACTATGATGCAACTGTAATTCTTACAGATAGCGATGAAGAAAATGTTGTTATTTCAATGTTTGTAAACTCCATAACAAATTCTAAGTTAATTACAAAAATGAACAGAACATTGCTACTTCCTATACTTGAAAACAATACTAGAACATCGACAGTTGTCCCCAAAAAAGTTATTTCTGACATGATAATAAGGGTTGTAAGATCAAAAACAGATATGCGAGGATCCACAATGAGTTTTTTATACAGGCTAGAAAACCAGGTGGAATTTATTACTTTCGAAATCAATGAAAATAGTGCCGCTGTTAATGTTCCGCTAAAAGATTTAAAATTAAAAAAAGGAATATTGATTGTAAGTATATTGCGGGATAATAAAATGATTTTTCCGGGAGGAAATGATGCTATCAAAAACAATGACAGCGTAATGATTGTAGCAATAGCATCTTCTATCGAAGATTTTGACAATATTTTAGAATAAAACTGTAAAATTTAAATATATTCGCATCTAAAATTTAAGTCCAAATTCACTTAAATAAAAAAAATCGATTATATTAATTTAAGGAGTAAAAATGAATAAAAGAATGATAGGTTTTATAACTGGAAAAATACTTATACTTGAAGCTGGATTAATGGTATTACCTTTAATTATAAGTTTTTTATACAACGAAAATGCAAAATATAAAATTGCTTATGGTTCTGTAATACTTCTTCTTCTAGCAATAGGTTTTCTTCTCTCTATGAAGCTTCCTGAAGATGAACGGATTCAAGGTAGGGAAGGCTATATAATAGTTTCTTTATCTTGGATTTTGATGTCTATTTTTGGTGCATTGCCATTTGTATTTACAAAGGAAATCCCTTCTTTTATAGATGCGTTTTTTGAAATTGTAAGTGGTTTTACAACAACTGGATCTAGCATAATACCAGATCTTAGCAAAATTAGCCATTCTAATTTATTTTGGCGAAGTTTTACCCATTTTGTTGGTGGAATGGGAGTTCTAGTTCTAGCGCTTGCAATTTTTCCAAGTTCTGCAACATCAGTTCATGTAATGAAAGCTGAAGTTCCTGGTCCAACATTTGGAAAATTAGTTTCAAAACTATCAACAACAGCCAGAATGCTTTATAAAATTTATATTGTTATGACAATCGTTCTTATAATTTTATTAATGTTTGGCGGACTTAATCTATTTGAGTCTACTCTTCTTGCATTTGGTACCGCAGGAACAGGAGGATTTGGAGTAAGAAATGGTAGCATTTTACCATACAATAACCCTTATGTCGAAATAATACTTGGAATTGGAATGATAGTATTTGGAGTAAACTTTAATATTTATTATTTTATTTTAATCGGAAAAATAAAAGACATCTTTAAAAATGAAGAATTAAAATATTATTTACTAATAGTTTTTGGAGCAATTATGCTAATAGTTTTCAATATATATCAGACATACGGCTCCATATGGAACTGTATAAGAGATGTATTTTTCTCAGTTTCCTCAGTCATAACAACAACTGGATATTCTACAGCTGATTTTGGAAAATGGCCGTTATTTTCACAAGTTATCTTGCTTATCCTAATGTTTTTTGGAGCATGTGCAGGCTCTACAGCTGGAGGTCTGAAAATATCAAGAGTTGTATTAATGGTAAAAATCTATTTTGCTGAAATTGTTCAAATGATAAGTCCAAATCGTGTAGTTACAGTAAAATATGATGATAAGCCAGTAAATTCAGCTATGCAAAAAAGTATTGCAGTATATTTTTTAGTCTATTCACTAGTTTTTGGAGGAATTCTTCTAATGATTTCCTACTCAACAGATGACTTTATGACTGCTTTTAGTGCTGTTGCCGCCACATTTAATAATATCGGCCCTGGATTAGGAAAAGTAGGTCCTGCATTCAGTTTTGCTGAATTAAACAATTTCTCAAAAGTAATCCTCAGTTTTGGAATGCTTGCAGGAAGGCTGGAAATTTTTCCAATGTTAATATTATTTTCTCCAACAACATGGAAATTAAAATAAAAAAAGAAAGTTGGATAATTTTTAAAATAATGTTTTTAAAGAGACTATACTATAATGGTTCATTACAATAAACAATTGGTGAAGATGTATTTACAGGAATCAACAGTATGACACATAAATATTTAATTTTAGATAAATATTCCAGTCGAAATCTAAAAAAGAATTAAGGACAGCAAAACTTACAGTTAGCTGTTCTTTTTTCTATTTTTATTACATTTGATTATACAGCATACTTAAAAAATAATTTTGAATTCATTACAAAAATAAAAGCATTTTTTATAAAAATGTGATATAATTCTAAAAGATATAAATTCAGAAAAAGGAAAGATTAAAAATGAATAAACTAAACTGGAAAAGAATTTATGAAAAAGCAGAAAAAACTGATGGATTTAGAGTGTTTGTAGACAGGCTGTGGGCAAGAGGAATGAAAAAGGAAGATGCCAAAATTGATTACTGGGCAAAGGAAATTACACCTACAAAGGAGCTTAGGGAAGATTATCATAAAGGAAAAATTAATTTTGAGACATTTGCAGCAGGATATCTAAATGAATTGGAAAAAAATCCTGATTTTGATAAATTTTTAAAAATAATAAAATCTGAACTGCTTTCAAAAAATGTTACAATGGTTTTTGCAAGCAAGACTCCTGAAATTAGTCATATTCCGATTTTAAAAAAATATTTGGAAAATAAATTATAAAAATAGGAGAAAAATATGATTGCGACATTATGTTATCTTGAAAAGGATAATAAATATTTGATGTTATATAGAAATAAAAAAGAAATTGATATAAATAAGGGAAAATGGATTGGCGTTGGCGGGAAACTGGAAAAGGGTGAAACGCCTGAACAATGCTTAATACGTGAAGTCTGGGAAGAAACAGGATACACGCTAAATAGTTATGAATATCGTGGAATTGTAATTTTTAATTATAATGAAGATGACCCCTTGTTTATGTATGTTTACACAAGCTCTAATTTTTCCGGTATAGAAAAGGAGTGTAATGAAGGCGATTTGAAATGGATTCCAAAAGATGAAATTTTAGATTTGAAATTATGGGAAGGCGATAAAATATTTTTGAAATTATTGTTTGAAAATTCCCCATTCTTTTATTTAACTCTAAATTATGAAAATGATAATGTCATTAATTCAAAGCTTGAATTTAAGGAAAAATATAGCTGTTTTGAAGTTTTTGTACCAGAAAATTATGTGGAAAAAATTGTGGAAAACTTACAACAATATTCGCTTTTGACAGAAGGGTTTTATGCTGATGTCTACTCTACATCTGATACGATTGGACATTGGAAAACTTTGGAAGGCGGGAGTCCTTTCGATGGAGAAGTGGGAAAATCAAGTGTTGCAGATGAAAAAATAGTGAAGTTCAGAGTAAAAAGAGAATTCGAGGAACTGGCGTATTATTTAGTGAAGGAAGCACATCCTTATGAAACTGCTGTTATTAATGTGTTTAGGATGGAAGTTTAAAAAATTTTTTTGAAAAATTATAAAAATAGAAAGGAAAATTGGTTATGAAAAAAATAATTTTCGCAATTACAGTTTTTTTAACAATAAATTTTAGTTTGAATGCATACACTTTGAGGGAAAATGTTCAGGAAACACTTTCAAAAAGAGGAGTGAAGCAAAGTGTAATTGATGAAACAGCGGACTTTTTGTTAGATTCAAGAGGTGAAATGTCTATTATTCCACAGCAAAATGAAATTGACAGTTTGATTGACAGAGCAGAAACGTTGCTGAAAAAAGATAAAAATAATATTATGATTAAGCAGTATTTATCATCAATGTATTTGAAAAAAGGTGGAAATAAGAATAATTTAAAGGCACAAAAAATAAATGAAGAAAACTTAAAAGATAAAGGAATTACTGATTTTGATAAATGGAGTTCAACAGGACTGTATTATTACCAAATAGGAGAAAAGAAAAAGGCTCAAGAATATTTTGACAAAATTAAAGAAAAATACAAGGAAAAGCCTGCTGTCTATAATTTAATTGAAATAGTGATGATGGATATTGATGTATTAAGAGACAGCAAAAATTTTAGCCAACTTATTGTAGATACAGCAACTAACGAAAAAAAGATGAAAGAAATGCAGGAAATATCTAAAAAACAAGTTGAAAAAATGAAAATTGTTAAAGATTTCTTTCAGTCAGAGGAAAATAAAAGAGAATTTGGTGTTGTAGATGAATTAGTTTATTCTTTTGACTTGTTATTAAACCTTTCAAAAATTAATGAAATAATGCAAAAAGATTTAAAGGAATCTTCAGGTTTTAAAACAAAAACTATAAGAGAAGCAACCAATTATTATTTAAACAATATTGCAAATAATGAAAAAATGACAGAAGATTCAATAAAATACAATATAATATTAGAAAATATGTATTTGAGAATAATGATGATATTAGTGTCAGATGATGAAAAAGAAAGTTCGGAGTTTTCAAAAAAATTAGAAAAAAGTAAACTTTATAGAATATTTGAAAAACTGGAAAAATAAATATAAAAAATCAAATATGAAAAGGAGAAAAAATGAGAACAGCGATTTACTGTGTAAGTAAAACTGGTTATAAAACTTGTTTAAAAATAAAAGAGAATGTGTATAATGATTTACATATTTATGTTTCAGGAAGAGTTGCTAATTTATTAAATCTTGAAAATGAAAATATCGAAAATCTATTTATTATAAATGAAAGAGTGCCGATTTTGCTTGAAAAAACATTTAATAAATATGATTTACATATATTTGTTGCAGCAACTGGAGCTGTTGTAAGAATAATTGATGGAAAATTTAAAAGTAAGGATACCGATCCTGCGGTAATTACTGTTGATGACCATGCCAATTTTGTTATTTCACTTCTTTCAGGACATCTAGGAGGGGCAAATGAAGAATGTGAGAAAATCGCACAAGGAATCAATGCTATACCCGTAATTACAACTGCTTCAGACGTAGGCGGAAAAATAGCTGTAGACACATTTTCACAAAAAATAAAGGCAAAATTAGAAGATTTGGAAGGAGCTAAAAGAGTTACTTCGTTAATTGTGAATGGAGAGAAAGTTAGCCTGCATTTACCAAAAAACATTGTATCTCACGATAAAAACAGTGCTGGAGCAATAATTGTATCAAATAGAAAAAATATTGAAATTTCAAAGGTTATACCAAAAAATATTTTTATCGGAATTGGTTGCAGGAGAGGAGTTAGCAAGGAGCATATTATAGAAAAATTAAAATATGTGATGGATAAACAAAATTTAGAGCTTTCCGCTATAAAAATGGCAGCATCTGCCTGGGTAAAATCTGATGAAATTGGACTTATTGAGGCAATGGAAGAACTTAGAATTCCAATTAAATTTTTTGATAAGGAAGAAATATTAAAAGTAGAAAATTTAGTTGAAGAACGTTCAGAATTTGTAAAAAATCAAATTGGAGTATACGGTGTTTCCGAGCCTTGTGCCTATCTAGCTTCAAGTAGAAAAGGAAGCTTTTTGGTGAAAAAAGTGAAGTTAGAAGGAGTTACAATTTCAATTTTTGAGGAGCAAATGTAAGAATGGAAATATACAAATTGTCATTTATAATAATAGTACTATTTATGATACACGAATTTGAAGAAATAATTTTTGTAAAAAAATTTATAGAAAAAAATAAAGTTGTAAAAGATATGAAAAATGAATTATTTGTGAAGAAAAAGGAAAGTTATCCATCTACAGAAACAACTTCATTAATGATTGCCGAAGAATTTATAATTTTATCAACATTACTTTTTATAGCAAGCGGAGTTTATGGTGTATGAAATAGTTCTGTCATTATTTATTGTATACATTGCACATTTAGTACCTCATATATATGATGCACTTAGATATAGAAAGTTTTCCTCAGGAAGTCGGACTTCTTTTATAATTTTCCCTTTAGGAATTTTAATAATCTGGAATGTTATTTTAAATAAAGAAATTAATTTGGTTATTTTTATTTTATGTGTTATAATAATTGGATTTCTGATGATTTTAAATTTGATATTTTTACATAAAATTAGTAAAAAAATTGATAAGTATCTATGGAAATAAAAAAATTATAAAAATATTTAAAACAAAAAATATATTTAAAAAATTTAAGAAAGGAAAATAATATGAAAAAAATATTTCTAATCATATTCCTTTTTTTAATAAATCTAAATTTAACCGCCTTAACAATGAAGGAAAAAATCCAGCAGGATTTGTCAAAAGTTGGTGTGAAGCAGGAAATTATTGATGAAACTGTGAAATTGGATAAAGAAACAGGAGAGGGATTTACAACGAAAAACGAAGATGGAGAAGTATCAACAGAAGATAGGGACAAATGGGAAAAAATTTATTTGAAGGATAAAAGAAATTATGTTGCTTTAGAAAGATTGATAGAATTCTATTTTTTGACTAGAACAGAAAATGATTCTAAAAAAGAGAAGTATATTTCAGAATATTTGAAAACGGATATTTCAGAAGATAGAAAAAATTTCTTTTTGGGAAAGAATTTTTGGATCAGTTCAAAAGAAAAAAATGAAAAAAATAAATATTTTAAAAAAGTTAAAAGTATTAGCAATAATCAGTATTATTTGAAAGTAATAGATTTTTTTGAGTATCTGTCAAAAGAATCAAAAAATATAAATGAAGATAATAATTTGAAAATGGTTAAGCCAAAAATAAACGAAATAACGCAAAAAATGGATGAAATTGATAAAATACTCAATAATAAAGATTTGAGAGAACAATACAGAATTTCTGATGAAGAAGCATATTCTGAGCAATTGATCTTTTTTTTGGCTGGTGGTACTTTAAAAGTAATAGCAGGGGATACAGAAGGAATGGTCAATGATTTTATAAATAAAATTGCGAATAAAAAGATTTCTAAGGAAGTGGCGGAATATAATAAAAATAAGGAAATGATGACTGTTATGACAATTCAGATGGCAATGGCTTTAAAAGGATTTTTTGGAGAAATGTCAGAAAAAGAAATTACAAAACTTGAAAAATTGACAAAAAAACTTCAAGATACTGAAATGTTTAAAAGAATTATGGAAAATTCTGAAAAAGATGAAACTATTAAAAGCGATATTCATTTAGAAGATAAAAGAAAAAAATTTGAATCACTTTCATATGATGAACAAATAAAACAAATTGTTAATTAAAAAAATTTGACTATATCGAAACAAGAATACAAGAGTAGATAGAAAAAAATTTTCAATTGGACATTTGGATGTATTGGATTAAATTGTGAACTTATTTTTTTAGGAAAAAATAAGAAATCTTGAAGTATTGAAAATATATAATAAAATTGTAAATTAATTTTTTAATTAATTAGATAATAAAATTTAGGAGGATTTAAAAAAATGAACAAAAATGGAAAAATTTATGTAGTAGGAATTGGGCCAGGAAAAAAGGCAGATATGACTTTTAAGGCTTATGAAGCAATGGAAAAAAGTGATATTATTGTAGGTTATAAAACTTATACTGACTTAATTGAAGAATATTTCCCAAATACTGAAATAAAAAGTTCAAGTATGATGAAGGAAGTTGACAGATGTATTGAAGTTTTGGAACTTGCAAAATCTGGTAAAAATGTTGCTTTGATTAGCAGTGGAGATGCTGGAGTATACGGTATGGCTGGAATAATGTATGAAGTAATTGGAGAAAATGACGATGTGGAAATCGAAGTAATCGCAGGAGTTACAGCAACAAATGCTGCAGCTGCAATCGTAGGAGCCCCAATTATGCACGATTATGTTACAATCAGCCTAAGCAATCTTCTAACAGACTGGGAACTAATAAAAAAACGTTTAGAGTTAGCGGCACAAGGCGACTTCATCATAAGTTTATACAATCCAAAAAGTAAAGGAAGAACAACACAAATTGTTGAAGCACAGGAAATTATGCTAAAACACAAATCAAAAGACACGCCAGTTGCAATAGTAAGAAATGCAGGACGTGAAACTGAAGAGCATGAAATCACAACACTTGAAAAAATGCTTGATTCTGAAATAAATATGCTTACAATTGTATTAATCGGAAATTCAAATACATTTGTTAAAAAAGGAAAAATGGTTACACCTAGAGGTTATGATAAAAAATATGAATATTAATACTTTTTAAAAAATTAGAAACAAAATTTGATAATATACTCGAACCCATTTAAAATTGAATTGCTAGAAATTATATAATTTAGGGTTTGAGTAAAATAGTCATAATTTTTGAGTTCTGTTTTAAACTAGTTTTACTATATTTATAAAATAAAAAAATTGGACTATCATATAAAGTTAGTCCATTTTTATTTTCAAATCTGTCATTTTTATTTCTTCTTAAACCATTCAAACACTTTTTTTAGCGACAATACAGGTTTATTTCTTACAATTTTTTCATTTCCAAGAAAATCACGCATTGTCTTTAGTGTTTTTCCCGCATTTTTTACAACAAAGTTATACGATCCTGCATTTTTTGTATCTATAAAAAATCCACGAATATACTTATCTTTAAAAAAGATTTGTGCTCTCACTCTCACAATTTCTCCCCAAGGAATTTGTATATAATCTTCAGGATTACGATTGTTATAAAATTCAAAGGCTTTATCACCTACAAGTATATCCCCATTTTTATTTCCAAACATTCCACTTAACGAATTTGCCTTTGTTGTAAACAAAACTTTAGTATTCATTGAAATAGCCAATTTTATTCCCCATTTCTTTAACTTAAATTTTTATAAAATTAGAAAAAAAGTTGGCTTTTTAGTTCCAACTTCTCTCCTTTACATAGATTTTCCAGTTATTTAATATTGAATTTTTAGTAGTTATTCTTTTAGTAGTTACTCTTTCTTTTTAGAATATTCCAACTAGGTGTCCTACAATTCCTACTGCAAATAGTCCAAAGATAATTAAAATTGGACTAACTTTTTTCTTAAGAAGCCACATACATAAGAATGTTAATAATAAAGCTGCTAATCCTGGTACTAATTGATTTAAATTATCTTGTAATGTTGTTACTTTTTCTGGTGTAAGAGAAACGCCACTTGCAAGATCTCCTAAGATTTTTTGTAATTGTTCACCATTTACAGCCTCTTTCGGAAATTCAACATATGCACCCTTTGATAAAGGAACTTTTGATACAATCATTGGGAAATTAATTGAAGTCCAACGTTGAACCAAAATTCCCATAACGAACATTCCTAAAATAGATGCTCCTTTTGTAATGGTTTGTAATAAACCACCTGATAAATCTTTTGTAATTTCAGCACCTTTTTGGTAACCAAATTCTTGAGTGTACCATAAAAATGCTATACGAATTAGATTCCAAAAAATGAAGAAGAACAACGGTGCAATAACTGAACCACTTGTTGCAAGTGATGCTGCAATTGCTCCTAAAATTGGACGTACTGTGAACCAGAATACTGGATCTCCGATTCCTGCAAGTGGTCCCATCATTCCAACTTTTACCCCTTGAATAGCTGCATCATCAATTTTCGCTCCATTTGCTCTTTCTTCTTCAAGAGCAAGAGTTACTCCTAAAATTGGTGCAGCGATATATGGGTGAGTATTAAAGAATTCCATATGTCTTTTTAAAGCTGCCGAAGCATCATCTTTATTTGGATATAATTTTTTCAATGCTGGGATTAAAGAATAAGCCCAACCTCCATTTTGCATACGTTCGTAGTTCCAAGAACCTTGAAGAAATTGTGAACGTAACATTACACTACGACGATCTGATTTTGATAATTTTATTTTATTTTCTGCCATTTCTTATTCCTCCCTTATTAATAATCATTTAAAATGTCACCTAACGGATCTCCAGAAGAAGTTGAACCTCCATCTCCACCACCGTTACCTTTGTTATTAGTAACATTTAAGTAAATAATAGCTGCACACACACCGATAATTCCTGTTGCAATTAATGTAAGTTGATTTACTGGTGCTAATGCAAACCCTAAGAAGAAGAATGGCCATACTTCTTTATTTGCCATCAAATTAATAACCATTGCATATCCTACAGCTACAACGAATCCACCACCAATAGTCATTCCTTCAGTAAACCATGCTGGTAATGACCCTAATGCTCCTTGAATAATTTCAGAAGGTATAAATAACAGTAATCCTGCTGGAATTGCAATACGTAAACCTTGACAAGCAAGAGCTACCATGTGCCACAACTCTACACCTTTGAAATTCCCTTTTTCTGCTTCTCTATCAGCCTGATGAACAATAACTACTGATAAAGTACGAACAACCATAGTTAAAACTAAACCAACTGTAGCTAGTGTAATTGCTGCCGCAATTGCAACATTACGTCCATCAGGAGTAAAATTACCTGCTTTAACAAAAATGATAGCCGAAGCAACAGAGGCAAGAGCCGCATCAGGTGCAACTGCTGCTCCTATATTAGCCCAACCTAGAGCAATTAATTGTAATGCTCCTCCTAAAATAATACATTCACCAATATGTCCCGTAGCAACTCCAACTAATGAACATGCAATAATTGGCTGATGGAATTGAAACTGGTCAAGGATTCCTTCCATTCCTGCTAGAAATGCGACGATTAATATTAATATAATTGATAAAATATTAAAATCCATAATAACCTCCTAAAATTAAAGTTTTAATCCTTCGTTTTGTTTTTCTGAAATTAGTTTAAATAAGTCTGCTCTCTTGTCAGCAGCAACTTTTCTTACATCAAATTGGACACCTAAATCTCTAAGTTTCTTATAAGTATCAACATCATTCTGATCCATTGAAAGTACGTTGTTTACCATAACTTTTCCAACACTATGTGCCATTGAACCTACATTTAACTCTTTAATGTCCACACCTTTTTCAATTACATAAAGTGCATCCTGAGGATTTTCAAACAACAATAATGCCTTTGTATTTCCAAATCTTGGATCTTTTGAAACTTCCACTAATTTGTCTAATGGTATGACATGTGCACGTACACCTGGAGGTGCCGCCTGTTCGATTAATTTTTTACGTAGTTCATCTTTTGAAACTGTATCTGAAACTACAATTATTCTATTTGGATTTGTTGCTTTTGTCCAGCTTGTTGCAACTTGTCCGTGTAACAAACGTGTATCAATACGAGCCAGAACAAATTTTATTTTCCCATCTCCGATAACTGTTCCTTCTGGAATTGCTCCTTTTGGCGTGTCGTCTTGAGCTGCTGCTTTTGCTACTGTTTCTTTAGGCTGTAATTCTTCAGGACGAACCTTGACTTGATCTCTTCCTTCTGGAACAATAGCCTTTGCTACTTCATGAGCTGTATCTAAATCTTCTCTTTCTGATAAAGCTGCTAAAAGCATTGGCAAGTTAAGTCCTGCAACAATTGCTCTTTTTTCAGGTGCTTCTTCAAAGAAACGATTTGATTGGTTGAACGGGCTTCCTCCCCATAAATCAACTAAAAATAGAACTTCTTCAGTTCCTAATTTCGTAATGGCATCTTGAATTTTTTTATATAAGTCATCTGGTCCTTCGCTCGGCATAAACACAACTGATTCCAATAATTCTGCTTCACCTAGAATCATTGAAGCCGACTGCTTTATACCAGCTGCAAACTCACCATGACTTGCAACGATAATTCCTACCATCTTGAGCCTCCTTTTAGATAAAATTTATTTTTAAGCTTTCACTTTATAAGATTATAATATCTTTATTATTTTTAACAAAAGTGAATAATCCCATATTATAAGTGTACCACATTTTTTTTGATTTGCAAGTATTTTATAAGAAATTTATAAAATAAAATTAATAGATATTGATTTTTAGCACATTTTTTTATAATTTATAATATTGTAATAAATATAATTTGACATAAAAAATAGTTTTTATTGATGTGTATATACAAAGAGAATGTGACAAGAGCAGATAAAAATCAGAATACTAAAATCATAAATAAAGAATTTGTTTGAATTTTTTTATACAAAGAATAATAAATTAATTTATTAGATATTTTCGATTTTATAAAGAGCTGCTCTCATATATAATTTGAAGCAGCTCTTTTTATATTATTTAATTGAGTAAATTTTCTATTGAAAAATTTTGACTAAACTTAACTGGCTGAAATTCGATTATTTCATAATCTGCTATTTCTTTAACATAAAATGGATCTTCATGCAATATTTTTTTTGCTTCTTCCAAATTGTTAGAATCAAATAAGATTACTCCTCCTAATTCAGGAAAACTTTTCTTCCCTGTACATATAAATTTCCCTTTTTCAAAATATTTGTCAAGATATTCTAAATGAGCCTCTAAAACCTTATTTACTTCTTCTATTGATTTTTTATATTTTAAATTAGCAATAAACATTATTTATCCCTCTCTTCTCTTGTCTTACGGATATACTCAACATATTCCTTTGCGTTTTTGCCAAGTTCATCATCACTTAATTCGTTTATATGTGGAGAAACTCCGTAAACACTGAAATACGACAAATAAATTCCTTGAGCATAATTTATAGTTTCTTCAAATGGAATAAGTATTTCATCAAGAGAAAATTTATTTTTTCCACCATGCTTGTAATATTCTCTCTTCCCTCCGGTCGTAACAGCTAATCCAATCTTTTTATTCTTCAGCTTATCCCCATTCAATCCATAAGCCCAGTTATACTCAAATACTTCATCCAGCCATTTTTTTAACAAAGGTGGACAATTAAACCAGTACAAAGGGAATTGAAAAATAATATGCTCACACTTAATCAATAATTCCTGCTCTCTTTTTACATCTATATTCCAATCTGGATATTCTCTATACAATTCATGAACTTCTATTTCTTGTGGATATTTTAACAGCTCTTCCTTCCACCTCTTGTTTGCTTTTGATTCATTAATATTTGGATGTGCTAAAATTACTAAAGTTTTCATAGTTATAAACCTTTCCTTTCATTAATTTTATTATATTATATAATCCTAATTTAAATTTGTAAATACACACGAAAACGTAATCATATACTTACCTAAACGTAACTACTGGACTTAACTGAAAATTTATGCAATAATGTCCTCATAACAATATTTATAATAGGAGATTAACTATGAAACAATACATTTTAGGAATAGAAGCAACACTTGAAATATTTGGCGGAAAATGGAAAGCATTGATTACATACATTCTTACCTTTGGAACAAAAAGGACAGGCGAATTACAAAGATTAATCCCTGGTATTTCTCAAAAGGTTCTTATTGAAAAATTGAAAGAGCTGGAAAAAGATGGAATTATAGAAAAACATGTGTATGAAGAAATGCCTCCAAAGGTAGAATACAAACTCACAGAATACGGACGATCATTTTCAAATATTTTGTATGCAATGTGCTTCTGGGGTCGAGAAAATATTAAATTAAGGCAAAAAATGGGTGAAGATATTATACTGCTTGATAAAAAAGATGAATTTAGAAAAAATATTGATAAATAATTTTATTACTATTCAATTTTTATAAAACATTAAAGAAATATTATCATAAAATACAAATAAATCAAATATTATAATTTCACACTAAAATCCTTACTTCAACAAAAGCGAAAATACGAAAAAAGTAGTTGACAAATTATTGAAATATATGATATACTAACTGAGTAACGTATGGGTGGATGTCCGAACGGCTAAGGGACCGGTCTTGAAAACCGGCGAAATCGCAAGATGTCTGGGTTCGAATCCCAGTTCACCCGCCATTTAAAATTTATACTTTTGGAGAAGTGGCAGAGAGGCCGAATGCGCTCCCCTGCTAAGGGAGTATCCGAGCTAAAACTTGGATCGAGGGTTCAAATCCCTCCTTCTCCGCCATTTTTTTTTAATAAACTAATTAAAATGCATCTGTAGCTCAATTGGATAGAGCGTCTGACTACGGATCAGAAGGTTATGGGTTCAACTCCTGTCAGGTGCGCCATTTTTATATAAAGACATTGATATTAAACTAAATTATGATTATTTTAAAGAATTGAATTATAAATTCTTGATATTTATCTAATATTACTATAAATTTATCGTACTTAAAGTGCGATTTTTTTTTGCTAAAAAAATTAGATATAAAAAAATAACGAGAATAAACAGTTAAAAACAAATTATTTTCGTTAGAAATTTAATGAAATACTTGAAACATTAGGGATAGAAAAACACGAAACTCACGATTGCAGAAAAACATTGGCAACTTTTATGAATAAATATCAATTAAATGAAGTTCAAATAACAGATATATTAGGACACGAAAATATAAACACAACAAATGATTATTATATTAAAGTAGATGAACAGGAATTAAAAAAATCCATTAACAGAATAGATTTCTTTAAGGATGTAGTATAAAAATATTATTTAAAAGTCTAAAAATCATACTTTGAATATATCAAAAAAGGTAACCAACAGGTAACCAACGCATAAGGTAAATGGTTATTTTCCAAACTTTTAAAAAAATATAACAAAATATGGTAATATTTAGCAGTTCAAAAAAATTATCTCAAAATACCGTATTATTTGTCTTAGTAAGAAGAATAGCTATAAAAAAATATGCTACCCTTGTGATAGCATATTTAAAAAGGAGTTTTGAAGAAAAAACTACTTTTTTAAGGAAAAGCCAGTAAAAATGGGTATAAAATTTAATTTGGGGTCCAACGGGAGACCAACCTCGAAAAATAAAAAAATTAAGTCGCTATTTATGGGGGTTTGCGAGTACCAATAAAAATACCACTACTTTTGCAATTTTAAAACGAAAAATCTAGCTAATAAAAAAAGGATTATTCAAATTTGAGTAGTCCTTTTTTGATATAAATTATTTTCCAGCTAATTCAAATTCTATGCAAAATATGCTATAATTATATTACCAATCCAAAGGCTAGTAGTGTATTTCATAATGGTACTACTCCATAAAAATTTAATAATGCAACCAATTAGAATTGGGAATACAACCAAAAGTAACCAAAAACACAACCAATTTTAATGGTTGCAAAATGCTAAAGAATACAGCAATAATAAGGGTTAGAGATAGTAACCGAAAGTAAAAAAATAGTGGCAGAAAGTGGCACAAAACAACCGAAAGTAACCAAAAAATAAAACCGATTTTAGCGGTTGTGAAACATTAACAAACATAGTAATAATGAGGTTTAAAGATAACAACCGAAAATAAAAATATTTGCAAAAATTTTCAGTAAATGCACCCCCTTTTTTTAAATTGCACCTATTTCCAAAAGGGTGCAAACGGGAATCAAAAGCAGAAATGATAAATGGTTGAATAGATAACAAGTACTTACAAAAAAATGGAAAAATATGGAAAAAATACAACCAAAAACGAACGAACGTTGGAACGTTCAAAATATATTGTAGGATAGAGATTATAAGGGCTAAAGGATAGTGTAAATAATGATTGGTTATGACAAAAAATGAGACAACGAACGTTAAAAACGAGCGAACGTTGGAAATAAAATTATAATTTAACTTGAATAAATGGGCCTGATGTAAAATTTCAGACTTTTTTTATTGCTTTTTATATATTTTAAGTGTATAATATATATATAATATAAATATTTAAGGAGTGATAAAAATGAGTGCAACGACTATAAATATTGACGAAGAAACAAAAAAAGAAGCCCAAGAGTTATTCAAGGACTTAGGAATGAATTTAACTACAGCAATAAATATATTTTTAAAACAGGCAATAAGAGAACGAGGGTTGCCTTTTTATGTAGGGCAAGCAAAATATAAAGATGAAGTTTATCAAGCAATGAAAGATGCAGAACAAGGAAAAAATTTAAGTAAAGGCTACAACGATGTTGAAGAAATGTTTGAGGATATTTTAAGAGATGAATAAAAATAAATACATTGTTAAATATACAAACAAGTTTTCTAAGGACTTGAAACTAATAAAGAAACGTGGGTATGATATAAAATTGCTTGAGAAAATAGTTAAGATGTTAGCTAATGGAGAAAAGTTGCCTATAAAAAATAAAGACCACGCATTAAAAGGCGACTATATAGGTCATCGTGAATGCCATATAACGCCTGATTGGTTACTAGTGTATAGGATAATCGACAAGGAATTAATATTATTGTTGACTAATACAGGAACTCACAGCGACCTTTTTAAATAAAGATAATCGAATCACAGTTATTAATTTAGCTGTGATTTTTTTATGCAAAAATGAAAAGGTACTTTGGAGAGATTTTTTTGCCCTGTGGGTCTGGCGAGTCCCAATTAATTTACACACGCTATTATTTTTAAAATCAATGTCCGTTCCGCTTTTTTTAATTAAATAAATATACAACATAGCTTATTTAGGAACTTGCAAGCAATTTTGCCACTTAATAAAAACGGACAGAAAACGGAAATAATTAATTATTAAGAAATTTAAGACGATTTGAGAACATTTTACATCTTAGCCATAGTTAAGCCATAGTTATATTGTAAACGAACGTGAGCGAAACGTTAGCCACCTTAAAATTGATTTTAAGAATAAGTGTTGAAATCATAAATTATAAAAATTTCACTCCAAAAAATTATGGAATCAAATTATGAAAGTTGATGCGGAAAATTTCCGTACCAGGTAAAAGCTCCCCTAATATTTCAGGAGGGGGTATTTTTGTATAGTAATTTGTAGTAATTTTTATGAAATCTTAAATTTAAGGTATTGTATTGGGGTCGGCTGAAATTTCCGCAGACCTATTCAAAAATGATGTAAGTAAAATATTTTACCTACGTACTTCACAAAGAAGAACGCTGGAGCTACTGCTTAAATTTAAGTAACAGCTAATAACAAATGGGCCTATTGTTAGAACAGCCTATAAAAACGCGAATAGCCTGTAAAAATTAAAAATAAAAATAATTTTTTAATGAAAATTAAGCGATTTAAGATAGATTTATACCCTAGCCATAGATTAATACCAAAATTTAATTTAGTGAACGTGATACCCCCTTTACGTTCGTCTGTGAACGTCTTATAAATAAATTGAGAAATAGAAAATATAAATTACTAAAAAATACTAAAATTTGAAATAATCTTAACTTGCTGATTTGTTGTAAAAATAATTCTAGGAAACACTAAACTTGAATTAGGGTATAAAAAAACTCCCTAAGTTAGATTTATGCAGTACGGATATAAAAACTTAACAAAAGCCAACAATTTAATTTCTATTAACATTAAAAAAATGTTTTATTTTTTAATTTTTACAAGCTATTCGGGAAATTATAGAGAGTTTTCAAAAGGCCCAAATGTAAATTAATTGCGTGTAAGTTTCACAATGCTATGAGCTTAAAAACAAGCTGTGGAAGTATTTTGATAAGTTAGGCAAGGAAAATATCAAGGAATTAAATTGAAAGCGTGTATGGGCTTGCATTTGGATTATATGGGGTTGTGTTTCACTAGGTAACGAAAAAAAATATTATTCACGATACGAAAAGTTTACGCATTAGGTTATCACTTGTTTATGCTGTAAAAAGTTACAAGGAAAATTGTCGAGTTTTGTCGGTATAATTCTGAATCACAAACAGTGATTCAAAAAATAACTAGAATAAAATCATTTTCGCCACTTGTGGCGAAATAAAAACAACCAAAGGGGAATTTATCCCTATTGGCTGTATTCAATAATTATTCACGACCTAAGTTTAACATAGCCCGTTATCTGATATATAAATTTTATATACTGGCTAACAAGATAACACAGTAGATTTTATCTATGCGCTTCAAAGGGTGTCGCTTTTAACTACCCCCCTAATGATTCATTTGACAGGGGTAGGCGATTTGCCCAGTCGTTTAATTATGGGTGCACGATTCGTTCAGTCGTTTAACTATGGTGTCATTTTGGTGGACGCCATCACAATGAGATGGTAGAAGTTTTGCCGTATGATTTAGAGATGACGAATTAATCGGAATCCTTTTTATTTTCGTTATCGTTTATTTCATCCAATTCAAAAAAACCTAGACTATTCAAATGAATATAATTATAAACAAATTCAGACAATTCATCTTTTAAAATATCCGTATCTATTTTTTTGTAGTATTTTTTATTTTCACGTAATGAATTTAAAAATTTGTTAAAATTAGGGTCTTTTTCATTTTCATAATCTAACGTTGGTGTACTTATTCTAATAAAATTTTGTTGAATAAAAAAACCTTTATCGTTATAGATAACATCAAAATTTAACGATTTTAAAAAATGGAATAGTAAAAAATCATTATTTTCATCATCAATTTTTTCATTATCAAGTATTTCTTTGACTTTTTCAACATAACCTTTTGCAATTTCAGAACTTTTTAAAAAATAACTTATATCTTTTTCAAAAAAATCACATATCTTTAACAAAACAGCCAAAGAAGGGGTATTTTTTCCTTGTTCGTATTTTGTATACGCAGATAGAGAAACGCCTAAAATTTGAGTTATTTGAGTTTGCGAAAATCCTTTTTTTAACCTCAAATTTTTCAAAATATGCTTAAAATCCTTTTTATATTCTAGTTTCATAATTACCACCAATCCAAAATTTCTTATTTAAATTATATCATAAAAGTAAAAAAAAGTAAAAAAGGTATTGACTAACATAACATTATTATGTTATATTAATATCAAGTAACATAACAATGGTGTGTTATAAATTAAATATTTTAAAAAAAATTGGAGCGTGGTGTAAATGGTAAACAACAAATTAAAGGGAAAATTGAAAGAATACAGTTTCAATTATGATAATTTTTCAAAGGTTATAGGAATATCAAAAACAGCATTTACAAATAAAATCAATGGAAAAGGTTTTAAAGATAAGGAAATCGCTAGAATGAAAAAAATCTTTAATTTAACCAATGATGAAGTAGTAGAAATCTTTATAAACGAATAGGGATGGGCTGAAATTTTAGCCGAGTAATTAAAAAAAATCTGAACGAATTAAAATCGGTCAGAACAAATAAAAAACAGGATAGGAGAGGTAAGAAATGAAAGAATTGGCAGTATTGAAAGAAAGTACAATGACAAGTAGAGAAGTGGCAGAGATAACAGGGAAAAGACACGCAGATGTATTAAGAGATATTAAAGATGAGATTGAAAAGCTCGAAAACAAAGGGCTTGATACTGAACGCATTTTTGCGTTGAGTGAATATTCGGACAATACAGGAAGAAAATTGCCACAGTACGATTTAACAAAAGAGGGAGTATTGCAGTTAGCAGCTCGATATGATGCGGTAGTAAGATTTAAGTTGATTGAAAGAGCGACTAAACCTAAGCAACTAACAAAAATAGAAGCCTTGAAAATGGCACTTGAAACAGAGCTTGAAAATGAACGGCTAAGAATAGAGAACGAGGCACAGAGGGAAATAATCAAAGGGCTTAACGGAGATTTACAGCCTTATCAGATAGAGGACATTATAAACAGGGTCGTAAGAGTTGGAGGGGGAAACTATGGAAGTAAATTCAATGAAATTTACAGGGTATTTAAGGAGCATTATCACATTGATTTAAAGGCTAGAATGAATAACTATAACAAGACAGTAAGACCAAAGAACAGATTTAAGAGCGTCCTTAGTTATGCAATGGCGAATGATTATGGCAAGGACTTATTGAAAGTAGTAACAAGGCTATACCCCGAAAGTGTAAGGGTTATAATGGACGGAATCAATCAAAATACAGGGCTAGGGAATAATGAAGTTTTGTTATTGAACTAGATCCGAAAATAAACAAATAAATAAAATTTAATATTGAAATGGAGTGGTAAGGAATGAAACACAAATTTGAAGACATAGGAATGGTAAACAAGAACAGCGACAAGGCAAGGGAAAAGGAACAAAAGAAAATCATTAACAGAATCAAGAAAATATTTAAATAGGAGAGTGGTGTAATGGAAAAGAAAATAAGAGAAGAAATATTAGGCGACAAGGCAGACGAGATAAGGGAAGAAATATGGCAAAAAGAGAGGTATGCAGAACGTGAAAGCCTAAAACTTGCTAAGAATGAAAAAGTAAAAGAAAAATTAATTGAACTGTTTACAGCTATACAGGTAGCAAGGGAAGAAATAACAGTCAAGGAAGATTTACAAAAAACATACAGGGAAAACATCAGTAATATGGATATTGAAAACGTTATACGTGAAAGCATAGTTGTAATTGATGTATTTACAGAGGAAGAAAAAACAATAAAAGAAATATTAGATAAATCAAATTAAGGAGCGTGGATTAAATGGAAGAAATGAAAGAAAAAGCAAAAAAAAGTATGGAAGAAGCAATACTTGAATGGGCAGATATAGAACTTGAGATACGTTGCAAAAGAAAAATGGATATTGTAATGAAAGAACTTAAAAGCAGTAGAGAGGCGAGTAATTTTTTTGCTGATTTGCTTGTAGAAACACAAAAAACTTTTTTTAAGTTAGGAAAACAAGTGGCAAGAATGGAAATGGAGCAGTAACAATGGAATTTACAGAAATATTGGAATTACTGGAAAAAGATTTATTTGAATTGGAAAAAATAGAGCTGGAAGAGATAGAAGAAATTGAATTGCCGGAAATAGAAGATATAGAATTGTTTGAAATACCAGAAACAGAACTATTTGAAACAGAAAATATAAAAGACGGAGGGAAAGAAAATGGAATTGACAGGAAACAACGAAATGATAACAAGTAGGGATTTATTAAAGAAAATCAATGAACTTAGAGAAAAGGAATACGAAGAAAAGGCAAAGGCTGGAACATTAACGGAATCGGAAATTAAAAGAGGGAAATTTATTGAATTAAGACACGATACATTAATTAGTATAATAAAAAATGAATTTTCTGAAGAAATAACAGGGCTAAAAAATTACCTTAGTGAAAACTTAGGTGTCCAAAATATTTTGGAGACCTCACAGCAAAAATTATTACTTTTAAATGAAAAAATAGGTAAAGGAAAAATTTCCTTGACCTTGATTATAGAAAGTGAATATATTGACCAATGGAATAGAAAGCAACTGATGTATATACTCGGATTGCCACAAGCCAAACAAGTTTTAATGAGAGAAAGCAAATTTGTAAGAAAAGCCGTGATTGAGTATATAGACTATTTGGAAAATCAAAACAGGCAATTAGAGGAGCTTGCAAGGTTACTGGCAAGGGAATTAAGCAAAGTAACAAGGAACATTGAAACATTGAATTTAAAGGCGTTGCTGGAGTATGGGAAAGTAAGAAAAGAGAAACAGAAAATATATTATATTCATTATTCAAACTTGGCACGGAACATTGCTGGAATACCTAAAGGAATCAAAAGAGACGAATTGACGCAAGGACAATTAGGAATACTACAGCAAGTTGAATTGATTATGGCAGCGGTTATAAACGAATGTATGGCGGAAAACATACCTTTTGTACTTATGTATCAGGAAGTAAAGGACAGAACGGAAATCAAGGCTAAGGTGCTGTTAAAGGCATTACAGAGAGTTGAAAACGTGGATAATGGGCCTGTGTGGAAAATAGGATATTAATTATAAAAAAATAGCCTAATTTTTCAAGATAATTGTAATTTTAGGCTTTAAATTTTAAAAAATAGGAGAAAATTAAAAATGGAGAAAGCAAACAGTAGCTAAAGAGCAAAGGCGATAATCAAAGCATTTGAACAATTAAGCGTGGAAGAAATGGAAAAAATACTAATCGAGTTAGGAATACTGACAAACAGAAAGCTAGAGGAGAAAAGTAATGGAAAGATACGAAAAGAAAATGCCGAGTGTTAAGAAAAACATAAAAAAAATAAAGGAACACAGGAATTATAACGAGGATATAGAAAGCGTATTAAAGAAATTGGATAAGGAAATAGACGATTATAAGCTATATGAGAGACATTTAACATCAATATACGAATTAATGGAGCTTGGCATAAAAATAACAGCGTTAGCATACAATTAAGGGGGATAGAATGGATAAAATAGAAATATTAAGAAAAGTCGTAACAACAGCAAATGAAGAACGAAAAAAGAAGTGGATTGAAACACAAAAAGAACGGAAAATACAGGCAGTGGTATTTGTTGAGTTTTTAGGCGAATTGCAAATACCTGGTGAACAAATAATTCAAATAGTGGATAAAGTAACAGATTTGTTGGCGGTGTCAATAGATGATGTTGTTTTTGAGGCAGTAATTAATGAAAGTGAGCAAATAATGAAAGTCTTTGATGAAATGGAAAAAGAAACAGAGAAACCATTATCATAACAGCGAAAGGAGAAAATATGAAATCAGTATATTGCAAGCATTGCGGAGCATTCTTATTTGGAATAGAAAACAGTTGTGTATATTATGTTACAAAATGCAAGAAATGTGGCAAAGTGAACTATGGGAACACTACCCAAGTTTTTAAGCCAAATAAAAAGAATAAGAAATAAAAAAATGCCTGTTATTTCACAAAAGGGGGAGTGTTATAACAAGCAATCATAATTATTTTGGTGTATTTTTATATATCAATTATACCATATCACAACAGTTAAGACAATCAAAATTTTAGGCCCTAATCTTTAAATGATAAGAGAATAAAAATGTAATATTAAATACCATAACAAATTATACATTTTTGAAGTAAAAAACAGGAAATAAAAATGTAAAGTTAGATACCATAACAACTAAAAATGTAAGATTAATACAAGGTTAAAAAATTTACATAATTTTGAATGAACAAAAAATTATTTTCTTTTCTTTATATAGTAATGTGGGATTGAATTTTACATTTTTTATCATTTTTCATTCAAAGAAATACCCTACATAGCATAAATAAGGGCTTAGAATACAAAATAATCTATATATTTCAAAGAAAAACAATGATAATTTATTGATTATATACAGACATACACAAGGAAAAATAATTATAGAGAAAAGAGAGGGATAATGCACGCCAAATATAACATTTGGGTAAGGAAGTGAAATTAATGGAGAAAAGGGGAAATTATCCTAAGCGATATAGATACACAGAAAAAGAAACAGATAGGATAATAGAGATATTGGAAATCATAGAGGAATACAGGAAAGCGAGTGAAATTGATGAAACGCTTGATTGCATAAACAATGAACTTCTATTTGGAGCAGGAGAAATAAACTATGTTACAAGGTGTAAACGTCAAACTTGTCCTTTATGTAGGGAGAACAGAAAATACAAGACATATCTAAAATTAAAGGAAAAAATCAATGAACAAAACGGAATCCGATATATCCTAATGACATTTAACGGCAAGGAAATAAGCGATTTATCAAAATTAAGCAAAGAAGTAGGAGAAAATAATGATATAGTGGCTAAAATCATAAGGAAAAGGAGCATACAGGCAATAATGCTGGGCTATGTAAAGATAGTTGAAATATCCTATAACAAGTATTCTAAAAGGCTTTTGCCACATATTCATTTGTTGCTGGGAGTTAGAGAGGACTTTAAGAAATATTGGATTAGAAAAAAAGAAATAGAAAAATTGGAAAAAACTTGGAAGAAATGGAAAAAGGAAGCAATCACAAATGCTATTGATGTAAAAATAGTGAAAGATACAGATAAGGACATAGAAAAAGTATTGAGATACATCACAGTAGCAAGGAAAAAACGAATAATGAAACTTGATGATATGGAAATTCGGGCCTTTTTTGAAATGATAAACGACAGGAAAAGGCTGTTTACTACTTCAGGGATATTCAAATAACAAAATGGGGTGATTTAATTGAACTTGAGAGCAAAGAGAATGGCATACAACGTATTAAAGCTCAAGATAAAGGATAAAAAATTGAATTACCAGAAATTAGCTAAGGAATTAAGAATATCGGAAAGTGGACTTAATAAAAAAATAAACGGAAAAAATTATTTTACACAGTCGGAAATATACAAAATAAAAGAGTTATTAGAACTAACGGACAATGAATTGATTAAAATATTTTTTTGACTATTGTAAAAAACGGTATTAAAATTATAGGGCAGAGTAGTGCCTATTAGCTAGATTTTTGGATTGGTGGAAGAAATGAAAAGAATAAAAAATGCAAATGGTACTGGAAGTGTAACAAAAACAACGAAGAGAAAGCCGTATAGGGTAAGGGTTACAGACTGGAGGACAAAGAAAAGGGTATCACTGGGCTATTATGAAACAAGGAAGCAGGCAATGGAAGTGCTGAATGAATATTTATACAATCCCTATGATGTAGAAAATAGCACAATGACATTTAAAGGGCTGTATAGACTGTTTATTGAAAATCAGAAAGGATTGGTTGCCCAAAGCACTATAAAGGGATATGAGAATAGTTTTAAGAGATGTGAGCCGTTGCATACTTTGGTATTTAGGGAAATAAAAGGCCCACAAATGCAAGATACACTAAATAATCTTACTTGCAGTGTAGCAACAAAGAAAATCACAAAGAACTTTTTAACAGTGCTGGCCAACTATGCTATGGAACTTGAGATAATGACAGTGAACAGGGCAAAGTTTATAAGATTGCCAAAGGAAAGCAGTAAAAGGCAAAAGAATGTGTTTACAGGCTATGAAATTGAAAAGCTATGGAATAATATTGGCATACAGTGGGTGGACTATATTTTAATTATGATTTACACAGGTATGAGAATAGGCGAAATTACAGAACTGAAAAAAGAAAACGTTGACCTATTACGTAGAATTATAAACGGCGGAAACAAGACGGAAAAAGGGAGACATAGACAAATACCGATACACAAGGACATATTTCAGTTAGTGAAAGGACTATATGAGAGCAGTCCAACTGAATATTTGCTATATAATAAAAAATGGGTATTTGAGAAAAAGAAAAAAGAAAATAAACCGATACGTACAAATTACTTTAGAGAAAAGTTTTATAAGACGCTGGAAGAGTTAGAAATGAATCATAAGCCACATGATTGCCGAAAGACATTGGCAACCTTTATGAACAATCAGAAAATAAATAGCGTTGTAATAACCGATATACTGGGACACGAAGACATAAGCACTACAAATGAATATTATATTCAATCAGACATCGAGGAATTGACTGTATCAATGGACAACATCAAATTTTTGAATGATGTAAATTAAAACTATCAATTGAATCAATAAAACTGATAATTTGTAGGCAATGAATTTGGAGTCCAACGGGAGACCAACGGGCAAGGTAAATGAGTACCTTTTTTGGAAAAATCACAAATAAATAAAAAATATTAAAAAATGAAAAAGGTAACTGAATACCTTTTTGGTACTGTATTACCTTGCTTTGTAAAAAAATGGCAAAAAAAATATGCTACCCTTGTGATAGCATATTTAAAAAGGAGTTTTGAAGAAAAAAGTTTTCACTTTTTCTATTGGTCAGATATAATTATACATTATAATCCTTATGATATTTATTGTAATATCTTAGTTTTTAATTTGTTAAAAAGAATTATACTTAAACTTTACTTTGCACATCCTATAATACTTAATTTATTTCTTTTTTATCTATCTGTTTAATAATATATGAATTATCTTTTACACAATTTATACTACTCTCTCTTTTAAAAATGAAAATTATATATGACACTATTTATTATTTAAATAAAAAAAATAATCAAAACTTCTTTTTATAAATTTGAACAAATACTATAAAGTTTAATTCATACTTTTAAATAGAATTTTGTATAGCATCATATTTATATTATACTCAAAAAGCTGGATGTAAATCCAGCTCCTTTTAAGTTATTTTATATGAATTATTAGTGATTATTTAACTTCTAAACCAACTTTTATTCCAGCTCTCAATTCATTGTTTTCTCTTGTATATCGTTCTCTGTTGCTGTTATAGTAACGTCCATCGTTATAAACACCTTTAACAGTTTCTTTGTTAACAACTCTGTATTTAACTTCAGGGTTTACAGTCAATGTTCCTACTGGTAAATCAATACCTTTTTTGTATCCTAATCCAGTCCATACTGAGAAGTTGTTTTGGAATCCATGTCTAGCAGTTTGTCTTTCCCATTCATTTTCAGTATTGATTAATCCATAGAATCCTGCTAAATCAGGAGTTTTATATGTTAACCCTGCAACATAGTCTAAATAAACAGTAGATTTTGCATCTTTTCCTGTTTCAGATAATTTACCTTTTGCATCTCTTAATTTATTAGTTAAACCAACGTTATAGTTTAAAGTTCCGATTCCGTTATCAAAAATTTGTCCTTTATTTTCTAAAGCAAAGTTGATTCCCCATCCAGATACTTTTCCTTTTGTGAAATCGTTTCCGCTCCATGCGTTATCTGCACTTTTGTTTCCTGATTGATCGAAGTAAACTAATTGAGTTGTTGCGTCAAAGTTTTGTCCGAAGAAGTTAATTCCAAATGATGGTCCTACATAAATTTCATTTGATGTTCCTCTGTGTCCTGAGAATCTACCAGTACCACTTGTATTTTTATTTGTCCATCCTAAAGTCCATTTATTAGTCCAAGAACCTAATGTAATATCTCTATATAATGCGATATTATTTTCCCAAGTTTGAGATTTGTCATAAGTTCCTTTTGTACCTGTTTTAGTTTCATAATCAAAATCATTTTTTAATCTATCTTGATCGTTTTGGAATTCGAATTTTAATCCTAAATCTCCTTCGTCAACTAAATGTAAATCTCCACCAAAGACATTTCTCCATCTAGTTTTCTCTTTATTTGCTCCTTTGAATCCTGCGATTCCTAATCCATTTCCTGTATTTGTTTTTTTGTCTGTATACCCTTGTCTCAATTCTGTAGAGAAATGGATTTCTTTTACTGTATCTTGATCAGCTAAAGCTAGACTAGATACGCTTAATACTAATGCTAATACTCCTAATACTTTTTTCATTGTTTTTCCTCCTAAAAATAATTTTAACAAATATATATCTTAACAATTCACAGTTAATTTTAGCATAATAATATGAATTTGTAAAGTTTTTTTTAAAAAAGTGCATTTGTAAAGTAAAACAACATTTAATAAATAAACTAAAATCAATTTTTAAAAAGTTATTTATATACTATAAAAGCACTTTAAAATAAAATGTAAAACTCTATTTATTTACAATAAAACTAAAGATAAAAACTTGAATTTTAGTAAATAAAGAAAATTGATATAATTATGCTTTTTAAATTTAAAGTCATACTTTTGTAACAAAAAATTTTTGAATGTAAGATATATAAGTCATTAATATGAAATTTTATAATCATTTTCAAAATTTCATCATATAATTAATTCTATGTTAAGTATACCCTATAATCTCAAAAAAAACAATAGCACTATGATAAATTTATAAAAAACTTTTTTATTTACCAAGTGCTATTTGATTATATTTCACTTATAACTATTTTAATTTTCAAATAAATTATGAAAAATTTTTAAATAATTATTTTTATTTTTTATCTTTAAGAAAGTTCCTTACAGAAAACTATTTAG
>ERZ773021.56-NODE-56-length-103394-cov-56.1781_pt1 | contig 103394 bp, 96 predicted proteins | sample MGYA00511668_ERZ773021 | MGnify/ENA primary metagenome ERZ773021 (study PRJEB29015, sample SAMEA2737961) | human oral metagenome | biome: human oral; feature: human-associated habitat; material: dental | place: China | collected 2032 ...
TTGCAACTGACCCTGACGCTGACCGTGTTGGTGTTGAAGTTCTTCAAAAAGATGGAAGCTACCTCAACCTTTCAGGTAACCAAATCGGCGCTATCATGGCTAAATACATCTTGGAAGCCCACAAAAATGCTGGAACTCTTCCTGAAAATGCAGCCCTTTGCAAATCCATCGTATCAACTGACTTGGTAACGAAGATTGCTGAGAGCTACGGCGCAACTATGTTTAACGTCTTGACTGGTTTCAAATTTATCGCTGAAAAGATTCAAGAATTCGAAGAAAAACACAACCACACTTACATGATGGGATTTGAAGAAAGCTTCGGTTACTTGATCAAACCATTCGTACGTGATAAAGACGCCATCCAAGCCGTTCTTGTCGTTGCTGAGCTTGCTGCCTACTATCGTTCACGTGGTTTGACACTTGCTGACGGTATCGAAGAAATCTACAAAGAGTACGGCTACTACGCAGAAAAAACTATCTCTGTTACCCTTTCTGGTGTTGATGGTGCTGAACAAATCAAAGCCATTATGGCTAAATTCCGTAACAATGCTCCGAAAGAATGGAACACAACAGCTATCACTGTCGTAGAAGACTTCAAGGCTCAAACTGCTACTGCCGCTGATGGTACTGTTACAAACTTGACAACTCCTCCAAGTGATGTTTTGAAATACACACTTGCTGACGGTTCATGGATTGCAGTTCGCCCTTCAGGTACAGAACCAAAAATCAAGTTCTACATTGCCGTTGTGGGTGAAAGCAACGAAGATTCACAAGCTAAGATTGCCAACATCGAAGCAGAAATCAATGCGTTTGTTAAATAAGAAATTATAAAAGATGAGACCAACCAATCTCATCTTTTTTTCGTATCAAATCTAAGCATTTTTGGAAACTTTATGGCATACTAGACTTATCAATGAAAGCGAGGTAATCTCATGGAACAATTTTTAGATAATATTAAAGACCTTGAAGTCACTACGGTTGCGCGTGCACAAGAAGCACTTGATAATAAAGAAACTGCAACCTTCTTTATCGGTCGCAAAACTTGCCCTTACTGCCGTAAATTTGCTGGTACCTTGGCAGGTGTCGTAGCTGAAACTAAAGCTCACATCTACTTCATCAACAGTGAAGAACCAAGCCAACTCAATGCTTTGCAAGATTTCCGTTCACGCTATGGTATTCCAACTGTTCCAGGATTCGTTCATGTTGCTGATGGCCAGATCAAGGTCCGTTGTGACTCTTCCATGTCCGCACAAGAAATCAAAGAATTTGCAGGATTGTAAAAATATATAAAAAAGAAGGCACTCGCCTTCTTTTTATATATCTGTTAATGGTGTTGCAGTATCTGGTGAGGTATCGTAAACTTTAAAGTCTACTCCGACTCCCAGATCCGCTTGGGCTAGCTGGTTGACCATAGTCATATGAGCCAGCTCCTTGATATTGTTCTCTTTGGATAAATGCCCAAGATAGATTTTCTTAGTCCGATTTCCCATTGCACGAATCATAGCCTCAGCACCGTCTTCGTTAGAAAGGTGACCGAGATCTGATAGAATTCGCTGTTTGAGTCGCCAAGCATAAGATCCTGCTCGCAAAATCTCTACATCGTGATTGGACTCGATGAGGTAACCGTCTGCATTTTCGACTATTCCAGCCATACGATCACTAACATAACCTGTATCGGTCAGCATGACGAAGCTCTTGTCGTCTTTCATAAAGCGGTAAAACTGTGGCGATGCCGCATCATGACTAACACCAAAACTTTCAATGTCGATATCACCAAAGGTTTTGATTTTGCCCATTTCAAAGATATGCTTTTGCGAAGAATCAACCTTGCCAAGATACTTACTATTTTCCATAGCCTGCCAGGTCTTTTCATTGGCGTAAAGATCCATGCCATATTTACGAGCCAAGACACCAACTCCATGAATATGATCTGAATGTTCATGCGTAATCAAAATCGCATCCAGATCTTCAGGTTTGCGATTGATTTCAGCTAGCAGACTTGTAATTTTCTTACCAGACAAGCCTGCATCCACTAGGATTTTCTTTTTTGGGGTTTCCAGATAAAAGGAATTTCCACTGGAACCTGATGCTAAAATACTGTATTTAAAGCCTTTTTCACTCATTCTAGTCTTCTATTTCGTCCTCCCATATTTCTTCTTTTACGGCATCCTTATCATAAGGGAGCACGATGGTAAAGGTCGATCCCTTACCGTATTCACTTTTGGCCCATATAAAGCCATTGTGTTGTTTGATGATTTCTTTTGCGATAGCCAGACCTAGACCAGTTCCACCTTGAGCCCGGCTTCTTGCACGATCCACACGGTAGAAACGGTCAAAAATCTTTGGCAAATCTTGCTTTGGAATACCTAGACCTTGGTCTTTGATAGATAAAATCATCTGGTCATCAGTGGTTTTCATGCTGACAGTGATTTTCCCACCATCTGGTGAGTACTTGATGGCATTGTTAAGAATATTATCAATCACCTGAGTCATCTTATCGGTATCAATCTCGATCCAAACTGAATTAATAGGATAATCTCTGACAAGCTCATATTTTTTCTCGTCATCCTGGCTTCTCATCTTATCAAAGCGGTTGAGAATAAAGGTGATGAATGCTGTAAAATTAATCAATTCCACATCTAACTGAGTGGTCGCATTATCAATACGAGAGAGATGCAAGAGATCTGTCACCATCCGCATCATACGGTTGGTTTCATCGAGTGAAACCTTGATAAAATCAGGAGCAACAGGATCATACAGAGCTCCCTCGTCCAAGGCTTCAAGATAAGATTTAACACTGGTCAAAGGAGTCCGCAACTCATGACTCACGTTCGAAACAAAGAGTCTTCGCTCACGCTCTTCCTTCTCCTGCTCGGTCGTATCATGTAAAACGGCAACCAAACCAGAGATGAAACCTGACTCACGACGAACCAGAGCAAAACGTACACGAAGGCTCAGGTATTCCCCATTCACATCCTGGGAGTCAATCGTCAACTCAGGAATCTGTGTAATTAGATCACGCAACTCATACTCATCTTCTATCTTAAGCAATTCAAGGATGCTTTTATTCAGAACATCTTCTTTCTGCACACCGAGCTGTTTCTTGGCCATATCGTTGATCATGGTAATCTGGCCACGGCGATTGGTCGCAAGAACGCCATCTGTCATGTAAGAAAGAATACTGTTCAATCGTTTACTCTCTTGTTCCAGATTTTCTTGGGTCAAACGAATAACTTCTGACAAATCATTCAGATTATTGGTGATATTGGTGATTTCTGTACTTCCTTGCAAGTCCAAAACTTGAGAATAATCACCTGCAATCAAGTCCTTAACCTTTTGATTTATCTCCTTTAGACGGATATTATCCCGACGATTTTCCAGTAACAGCAAGGTCACCACCAGGATAAAGCCCAGTAAAATCAAGATAAAGATAAAATCGCTGGTCAGAATAGTTTGTCTAATATCTTCAATCATTATTTCTCATATAGTATCCAACACCACGACGTGTGAGAATGTACTCTGGACGACTTGGAGTATCTTCTATTTTCTCACGCAAGCGTCTAATGGTCACGTCCACTGTACGAACATCACCAAAATAGTCATAACCCCATACAGTCTCAAGCAAGTGTTCACGCGTAATCACTTGTCCAATATGAGATGCCAAGTGATACAAGAGTTCAAACTCACGGTGGGTTAAATCTAATTCCTCACCATATTTCTTCGCCACGTAAGCATCTGGAACGATTTCCAAATCACCAATTTGTAAAGGCTGCGTTTTCTTCTCATCAGACTCTTGGCTATCCACAGAAACTAGATCCGTACGACGAAGTAGGGCCTTGACACGAGCCTGCAACTCACGGTTTGAGAAGGGTTTTGTAACATAATCATCTGCACCTAACTCTAAACCAATAACCTTGTCAAACTCGCTATCCTTGGCTGAGAGCATGATGATCGGCACGCTACTAGTCTTACGAATAGCTTTAGCAACTTCTAAACCATCAATTTCAGGTAACATCAAGTCGAGGATAATAATGTCGGGTTGCTCGGCTTCAAATAGCTCGATTGCCTCACGACCATTGAAGGCTGTAACAACTTCATAACCTTCCTTGGCCATATTAAACTTAATAATATCTGAGATTGGTTTCTCATCATCTACAATTAATATTTTTTTCATTTTATCACCTTTTCTCTATCTATTATAACAAAAAAATGCAAAGAAGGCACAAATGGCTACTATAGGCCTTCATCTTCAAAACTTGTTTTATAAGCCTGCCAAATTTTTTGTTGAGGTTTCGCAAGTGGATAATCAGAAAACTCCTGAGAAGAAACCCAACGAATTTCTCTGTCAGAAAACTGTTTTGTTTCTGTCACCTGACCAGCTAGGATTTGAATATGCCATTTCCGATGACTAAATACATGCTTGACCTGGTCAAATACTTGCTGGGACCAATTCACTTCTAAATCATAATCTTGCTCAAAGTTTTCTTGAGGACTTGGCCCAAATACTCTGCTTTCCTCTTTAACTTGAGAAAAGAGATCTAATTGATCGTCATCGCTTGAGAAATCATCAACTTCGATCAGAGGGAAATGCCAAAAACCGGCTAGCAGTTTCTCGCTTTCATTTTTCTCAAGAAGATATTGACCACAGTCATTGCGTACAACTAGAGCCTTGAGATAAATTGGGAGAGGCTTTTTCTTGGGTTCTTTGATCGGATATCGATCCATGGTTCCATTCTGATAGGCTGCGCTAAATTCCTTAACAGGACTTTCTTCTGGTCGAGGGTTAACCGGAGACTCTATATCAGAGCCTAAATCCATCAAAGCTTGATTAAAGTCACCTGGTCGTTTCGGGTCAATCAAGATTTCCATCATAGCCTGAAAAATTTTGCGATTGCTGGGAACTCCGATATCATGATTAACCTCAAACAAGCGTGCCAAAACCCGCATGACATTGCCATCGACCGCTGGCTCAGGCAAATTAAAAGCGATACTGGATATGGCTCCTGCTGTGTAAGGGCCAATTCCTTTCAGGCCAGAAATTCCTTCATAGGTATTTGGGAATTGACCACCAATGTCAGATATAATCTGCTGAGCCGCAGCCTGCATATTGCGAACGCGGGAATAATAGCCCAAACCCTCCCATGCTTTCAGTAAACGCTCCTCAGGCGCATTCGCCAGACTTTCAACAGTTGGAAACCAGTCCAAGAATCGTTCGTAGTATGGAATAACTGTATCAACCCTGGTCTGCTGGAGCATGATTTCAGATACCCAGATGTGATAAGGATTTTTACTTCTCCGCCAAGGTAAATCTCGCTTGTTTTCATCATACCAGTTGAGGAGTTTTTCACGAAAAGAAATAATCTTCTCCTCCGGCCACATGACGATACCGTATTCTTTCAAATCTAACATATATCTAGTATAACATAGAAGCTTCTAACTGTCCTTTTCTCAGTACTAAAAAGCCTCTTCCCATGGGAAAGAGGACTAAATCTTATTGATGAACTGCTTGAGCTGCTGTGATAAGGGTCAACTTGTACACATCATCTGCATTACATCCACGAGAAAGGTCGTTAACAGGTTTGTTCAAACCTTGCAAAACAGGACCTACTGCCGCAAAGCCACCGAGACGTTCGGCCATCTTGTAGCCAATATTTCCTGCCTCGATACCTGGGAAGATAAAGACATTTGCTTGACCAGCTACATTACTTCCTGGAGCTTTAAGAGCTGCAGTTTCAGGAACAAAGGCAGCGTCAAATTGCAACTCACCATCAATCTCAAGGTCAGGACGCAAGTCGTGAGCAATTTTAGTAGCTTCCACTACCTTATCAACACTTTCACCAAATCCTGAACCTTTAGTAGAATAGCTTAGCATAGCAATTTTAGGTTCAATACCAAACATCTTAGCTGTGATTGCTGAGTTGATCGCAATTTCGGCCAAGGCTTCCGCATCTGGATTGATATTAATGGCACAGTCTCCAAATAGGTAACGTTCTGTACCACGTACCATAAGGAAGGCACCTGAAGTACGAGTTACATTTGGACGAGTTTTAATGATTTGAAGGGCTGGGCGAACTGTTGAGGCAGTTGAGTGAATCGCACCAGATACCATACCGTCAACCAAGCCCAAGTAGACTAGCATCACACCAAAGTAGTTGACGTCTTCAACCAAAACTTTGCGCGCTTCTTCTTCAGTCATTTTACCCTTACGACGCTCTACTAAAGCAGCAACCATTTCTTCGAATTGAGGATAGTGTTGGGGATCAATTATTTCATAACCATCCATGATCCCTTCAATTTCGAGATAAATTTTAATTTTTTCAGGGTTTCCGAGCAAAACAGGAATTACTTCTGTTTCTTTTACCAAGCGTTTTGTTGCTTGAAGAATACGTGGCTCTTCCCCTTCAGGGAGAACGATACGAGCATTTTTGCCAACCAGGTTGGCTTTGAGACTTTCAAAAACTTCCATGAGTTTTCTCCTTTAAGAAAATAAATTATACTCCAAATAGATTTTAAAGAGTATTAGTTGATAACTGAGTAATAAGATTGCTGAAATCATCCGGTAATGGGCTTTCTAGCTGCAAATCTTGCTCTAGAAAGGGATGATAAAAAGATAAATAATGACAATGCAAGGCCTGGCGCTGAATACCGTCGTCTAGGCTGCCTCCATAGAGATCGTCTCCCAACAAAGGAAAACCGATATGAGAAAAATGCACTCGTATCTGATGAGTTCGCCCAGTATGAAGGCGAATATCGACTAGGTGAATATTTCCATAAGACGCGACAACTTTGTAAGATGTATGGGCATATTTCCCACCTTTGGCAACCCGTCTTGTGATAATGGAGTCCACATCACGCGCAATCGGGGCAATAATCTCCCCTTCAGGCTCCAAGACACCAGCTCCTTTAACTAAAGCAAAGTAGCGTTTCTCGATAGACTTTCGTTGCAGTTGCTTGTCTAAACGTGCATGAGCGTAGCCGTGCTTGGCAAAAAGCATCAAACCAGAAGTATCTCTATCAAGCCTAGTCACGATGTGAACTTGCTGGTTTTCATAGTTTTGCTTTACATAATAGCCCTTGATAAAATTCGCAATGGTATTGGAATGATTGACACTGGGGATGGATGCTACTCCATAAGGCTTATTCAAAACCAGAAAATGGTCATCCTCATAGAGAATATCCAGTGGTCGGTCAATAGCTTCAAGGCTCTCAAATCCTTCCTCTGCTGGAATGTCAATAGTTACCCTGTCTCCAATATCTAAGAGATAAGTCGCATTTTGAGGTTTTCCATTGACCAGAATAGCCCCGCCTCGAAACTTAATCTTAGCCAAAAGTCCCTTGGAAACCTCATGTTTCTTGAGGAAAGTTTTGACTTTGACGTGGTCATCTGCGATAAATTCGAACCTCATTCATCCACCTCGCCGATGAAGGCATCTTTGACACGATTCCAGAAACTAGTGTGGCTTGGAGTCGCTACGAAGTGAATCTTGTGATGGTCGATTTGATACTCAATCCGTTCGATATTACGGAATGAATAGACGCTGTTATCGACTGATATCGTGTGGTAATCATTGCGTGTTGGAAAGAGTTCAATCTTATCTTTTTTGGGAATAATGATTGATGATCCCAAAGTGCGATAGACTCGGTTGTTAAGGCTGGCTATCTCCGTCAACTGCAAGGCTTCAATGGTAGGATGCAAGACAGCTCCACCCAAGGACTTGTTGTAGGCAGTACTTCCCGTCGGCGTTGAAACAGTCACTCCATCTCCACGAAATCTCTCGAACGGAACATGGTTAATGATGATATCCGCAACCATGGTGCGGTCTGATCGACGGATGCTGGCTTCATTTAAAGCACGGAAGATTTTCACCTCTCCATTTTCAAGCGTTACCTTAACATTCAAGACCGGATAAGAAACTTTGGCACCAGTATCTAGTAAAAGATTGGTCACCAATTGATCCAGCTCAAAATCACGATAATCTGTGTAAAATCCCAAATGCCCTGTATGAACACCTACAAATCGAACCTTGTCTAACTGATTCTCATACTTGTGAAAGGCAGACAAAAGCATTCCATCGCCACCAATGGAAATGACGATATCAGGATTGGTATCGTTCAGTATAAAATGTTGTTTCTTTAGTTTTTCCCTCAGTTCATGCAAAACCTTCTGACTCTGTGGCTTTCTATTTGCTATGAGGTCAACTCGTTTACCTGTATTCTTCATCTGTATCGTCACTATTTCCTACACCATCGTTTAGTTTTCTGCTCAATGGATCAAAGAGAGCCTGCGCTTCCTGGATATCATCACGAATCTTACCCATTTCCTCATCCAGTTGATAGGCTATTTTGGCAGTGATTTCCAGTCTTTTCCTGATTTCTTCTGGAAAATCGCCCTGATATTTATAATTGAGCGAGTGTTCAATCGTAGCCCAGAAATTCATGGCTAAAGTCCGTATTTGAATTTCCGCCAAAATCGTCTTCGCTCCGTTAATCGTATCAACCGTGTACTCAACAACCACGTGATAAGAACGATAGCCCGAAGCCTTACGATGAGTGATATAGTCTCGTTCCTGAACGACTCTCATATCTTGGCGTTTACGTAGAATCTCAACTACTTCTTTAACGTCATCAACGAACTGAACCATGACACGTAAACCAGCAATATCTTGCAGATCATGTTCTAGACTTGCATAAGTAATTCCTCGACGAGCCATTTTTTCTTTAATACTTTCAATCGGTTTTACCCGACCCGTTACAAACTCAATCGGAGAATGCTTGTTTTGCTTACGATACTGTTTGCGAATTCCCCGAAGTTTAATCTTCAATTCACCAACAGCCTGAATGTAAGGATCTAAAAATTCTTCCCATTCTATGGTCATACTTTCTCCCTTGTAATGTTTGATTGCTCTGTCGAAAATCTTTGATTTTTTCAGTACATTCGTATACAATAAATACATTGTCCATTATACCATAAATCGCTTTCAAAGATATAGAAAAGGTTGAAAAAATGAAACATTTAGAAATAGAATTGAAAACACTTCTGAAAAAAGAGAAATATGATCATCTAAAAAAACAGTTTTCCCATTTCCAACCCGTCCTTCAGAAAAACTACTACATTGACACACCAGATTTCCAATTGCGTGAAAAGAAGGTTGCCATGCGCATTCGCACTTTTGCAGATTGGGCGGAATTGACCTTAAAAGTGCCTCAAACTGTAGGAAATATGGAATACAACCAGAAACTAACTCTTCCAGAAGCTGAATCGTACCTAGAAAAACAAAAACTACCTCAAGGGCTCGTTCTAGAGAAACTCGCTAAGATTGACATCGAAAGCCATGACTGGCTTGTTCTAGGCTGCCTTTCCACCCTTCGTTATGAAATGAAAACTGAGATTGGCTTAATGGCCTTAGATGAAAGTCGATACTTTGACCAGACGGACTATGAACTCGAGCTTGAAGTCACCGACCATGAAAAAGGGAAAGCTGATTTTAAGAGATTTTTAGATGAAAATCAGATAACCTATCAGAAAGCTCCTTCAAAATTAATTCGTTTTATTAAAAGCATGAAAAAAAGCTGAAATAATCTCCTTTTTTTGGTAAAATAGAAAAGATAAAAATAAAAGAATCTGGCTTTGGAAAACAAAGCTTTCTCAAAGAAGATTCGCAAAGTTTACAGAGGACGGTCTATAATGTCAGATAGAAACAACATGAAACTTTTCACCCTAAACTCTAACCATGAAATCGCTCAAAAGATTGCGGATACAGTTGGTGTACCTCTCGGGAAATTATCCTCTCGACAATTTTCTGACGGCGAAATCCAGGTCAACATTGAAGAAAGTGTCCGTGGTTACGATGTCTACATCATCCAGTCAACCAGTTACCCCGTTAGCAACCACCTAATGGAGTTGTTGATCATGGTTGACGCTTGTGTACGTGCAAGTGCTCATAGTATCAACGTTGTCCTTCCTTACTTTGGTTATGCGCGTCAGGATCGTATCGCTTCTTCTCGCGAACCCCTCACTGCAAAACTGGTTGCCAATATGCTTGTCAAAGCTGGTGTTAGCCGTGTTCTAACGCTTGACCTCCATGCTGTTCAGGTCCAAGGTTTCTTTGACATTCCTGTAGATAATCTTTATACTGTTCCTCTATTTGCTAAGCACTACTGTGATAAAGGGCTTCTTGGTTCTGATGTTGTTGTTGTCAGTCCAAAGAACTCTGGTGTTAAACGTGCACGTAGTTTGGCTGAATATCTTGATGCTCCTATCGCTATCATTGACTACGCCCAAGACGATTCTGATCGTAACGAAGGCTATATCATTGGGGATGTTGAAGGCAAGAAGGCTATCTTAATTGACGATATCCTAAATACTGGTCGTACTTTCTCTGAAGCAGCCAAAATCGTTGAACGTGAAGGTGCAACTGAGATTTATGCAGTTTCTAGTCACGGTTTATTTGTTGAAGGTGCAGCAGACCTTCTTGACGCTACAAACATCAAAGAAATCCTTGTGACAGACTCCGTAGCAACCAAAGAAAGAACTCCAGAAAATGTATGCTACATTACTGCTAGCGAATTAATTGGTGATGCTATCGTCCGCATCCATGAAAGAAAACCAGTCAGCCCACTCTTTGCTTACAACAAAAAGAAATAAGGTGATTCTTTGATTTATTTGGACAATGCTGCAACGACTCCTATGTCAGCAGTAGCTATTTCTGAAATGACCAAGGTCATGCAAGAAACTCATGGTAATCCTTCTAGTATTCATGGTCATGGTCGGCAGGCTGGCAAACTCTTGCGAGAAGCTCGTCAAGACTTAGCCCTCTTACTAGGAACAAAACCTCAACATATCTTTTTTACATCTGGCGGTACAGAAAGTAACAATACAGCCATTATCGGCTATTGTCTCCGTCATCAAAATCAGGGAAAACATATCATCACGACAGCTATTGAACACCATTCTGTACTTGAGACTATCGATTATCTGGTGCAACATTTTGGTTTTGAAGCAACTATCATCCAACCAGTAAATCAAGAAATAACTGCCCAACAGATTCAAGAAGCTTTACGTGACGATACCGTTCTCGTTTCCACCATGTACGCTAATAATGAAACAGGTAGCCTCTTACCTATAGCTGAGATTGGACGTATTTTAAAAGAGCACCCTGCTGCTTATCATGTAGATGCTGTTCAAGCTATCGGAAAAATTCCTATCCATCCCGAGGAATTAGGAATTGATTTCCTCAGTGCTTCTGCCCACAAATTCCATGGACCAAAAGGAGTCGGTTTTCTTTATGCTTCTTCCGCGGACTTTGATTCCTACCTTCATGGTGGGGATCAAGAGCAAAAGAAACGCGCTGGAACAGAAAACCTTGCTGCCATTGTAGGCATGGTGTCTGCTCTCAAAGAAGATCTGGATTGTCAAGTTGATTATTACCAAAAACTAAGTGACCTTAAAACAGTTTTTCTAGAAGAGATTTCCGATTTAGACTACTATCTCAATGAAAGTCAAGACCAACTGCCTTATGTTTTAAATATCGGTTTTCCTGGTCAGAAAAATGATTTGCTCTTACTCCGGTTAGACCTTGAGGGAATTTCAATTTCTACCGGTTCCGCTTGTACTGCTGGTATTGTGCAAACCAGTCATGTGCTTGAAGCATTTTATGGACCAGATTCACATCGATTGAAAGAATCTGTCCGTATCAGTCTCTCTCCTCTTAACACTGAGGAGGAACTGAAACAACTCGCACAAACCTTAAAAAATATTATTGGAGATTAATCTAATGGCATTCGAAAAAACCATTAAACTACAAAACTGCCGCTACGACTACACACTTAGCCCTACTGTCAAAAAGTTCACACTGAAAGATAATACTTTCTTTGAAACAAAGGTTGGAAACTACGAACTGACTCGTCTACTTGAAAAAGTACCCAACAGTGGTGAAGGTTTCAACCTAAAAATCATCATCAATAAAGACCTTACAGGTGCTAAACTCAACATCACTGACAAATCTGGCCTTCGTTTGGTGAATATCTTTAAATCAGAAGATCACCATATTCACCAAGAAAAATTCTACTTCCTCATGGACAGTTTAGTAGAACGCGGTATCTTCACTAAAGAAGAAAGATAATTGACTATGTATCGACTTACCTATCAAGATAACTATCACGTAGAACGTACACTTGAATATAAGGATTACGAAGAGCTCATGTTATCTCTATCAGGCTGTGTGACCCTACCTGATACTCTCCTAATCAGCTCCTTAACGCTGAATGATAAGGTGATTTATCAAGGATTGGTTGGCGATCTCTACCGTTTTCTATCACAAGCTCATTTTTCAGATAAAAACTAAGAAATTTCTTAGTTTTTCTTATTTTTGTTGATTTTTTCACAATGTTTCTATAAAATAGAAGAATAGAAAGGTTGTGATTTTGTGAAAGATAAAAAGTCTGCTATTCCAAAAGCAACAGCAAAAAGACTCTCTCTTTATTATCGAATTTTCAAGAGATTTCATGCAGAAAAAATCGAACGTGCCAATTCCAAGCAAATTGCTGAGGCTATCGGTATCGATTCTGCGACCGTTCGTCGGGATTTTTCCTATTTTGGTGAACTAGGTCGTCGTGGTTTTGGTTACGATGTCAAAAAATTGATGAATTTTTTTGCTGATCTCCTAAATGATAACTCCATCACCAATGTTATGTTGGTTGGGATTGGTAATATGGGGCATGCCCTTCTCCACTACCGCTTCCACGAGCGTAACAAGATGAAAATTATCATGGCCTTTGACCTAGATGACCATCCAGAAGTTGGGAGCCAAACACCTGATGGAATTCCAATCTATGGTATCTCACAGATTAAAGAAAAAATCAAAGAAGCAGATGTCAAAACTGCTATCCTAACAGTTCCAAGTGTTAAATCACAAGAAGTTGCCAATCTTTTGGTTGATGCAGGTATAAAAGGTATTCTCAGTTTTTCCCCTGTTCACCTTCACCTCCCAAAAGATGTGGTCGTTCAGTATGTCGATTTGACAAGCGAACTCCAAACCCTCCTCTATTTTATGCGTAAAGAGGATTAGAAAGCGAAAGCATTTATGAAAAAACCAGTTATTGGGATTACAGGAAATGAAAAAGCTCATCCAGATGATGACATCATGATGAGCTATGCAGCGAAGGGCTTTGTTGAAGGAGTCAAGGACGCTGGCGGAATTCCAATCATCCTACCGATTGGTGATCAAGAAATGGCTGCCTATTACATCAGTATCATTGATAAGCTCATCCTAACGGGTGGGCAAAATGTTGATCCAAAATACTATGGTGAACCAAAGGCTATTGATAGTGATGACTACCACCTTCAAAGAGATATTTTTGAACTAGCACTTATCAAAGAAGCGATTAAGCAAAAGAAGCCAATTTTCTCTGTTTGTCGGGGTACTCAACTTTTCAATGTCGCCATGGGAGGCACGCTATACCAAGATATCGAGGATCATTGGCAGGACTGTTCGGCCGAATACACGACCCAACGCCTCGTAACGGAACCTGATACCATTCTCCGAGAAATCTATGGAGAAATCTCTCACATCAACTCCTTCCACCACCAGAGCATTAAAAATCTAGCCTCAAATCTTAAGGTTGTAGCACATGATCCTAAAGATGGAATCATTGAGGCTGTGACAACTACGGACGGCTTTCCTTATCTTGGTGTTCAATGGCATCCTGAATTTCTCTTTGAAAATCGTCCCAAGGATAAAACATTGTTTGACTATGTTGTTAACGAACTCTAAATCAAATCCGTCTTTTCACGGTAACTAAAGTAATCCGAGTGCGAGACAATCAGATGGTCCAAGAAAACAATTCCCATCAGTTCGCAGGCTTCCTTGACTAGTTTAGTGACATGGTCGTCGTTTCGACTAGGAGACACTGCACCAGATGGATGATTGTGAACGAGAATCACTGAGGTAGCCATATGCTTCAAAGCATAGTGAAGGATTTCCCGTGGTTCAGCAATGCTGCGTGTCGCAGATCCGATAAAAATAGTTTGCTGATGAATGATTTGATTTTGAGTATTGAGATAGAGCGCCACTAGGTGCTCTTGTTTTTTGTCGCCAAGTTCCTGTTGCATTTTCTTGGCTAGCTTTTGACTACTGAGAATACTTTCCATCTCAAGGGTTTCATGTTTGTGAATGCGATGTCCCAGTTCAATCACCGCTTGTAGTTCAATGGCTTTGATACGTCCAATACCAGACAGACTCTGCAATTCCTGCAGGGTCATTTTCTTTAAATCAGTTAGACTGTTAAGACTATTCAAGACTTTTTGGGCAATTTCAAAGACATTTGCCTGACGCGTTCCCGTTCTGAGCAAAATAGCTAACAACTCTTGATTGCTCAGAGCCTCTACTCCTTCCTTAACTAGTCTTTCTCTAGGCAAGAGTGAATCTTCTTGGAATGAAATACTGTACATAAAAATCCTCCTCACTTTATTATTCGTGAGAAGGATGGAAAATTAGATTTTTTTCTCAATTGGGGCTACACTAGCTAAGAGTTTTTTCAGACCGACTTCTGGGAAATTGATTTTTAGTTCCTGAGTATCACCGCTACCAGAGACTTCCAGAACAGTTCCCTCTCCCCACTTCTTGTGGAGAGCAATATCCCCAATAGACCAGTTGGTATCGCTTGAATCTTTTTTATTTCCTCCTGCAAACTGTCCAAATGGAAGACCACTTGACTGGATAGAACTTGGTGCGGCATTACGTTTTCGTTCTTGAAGGGCCTGAGCTAAGCTCATACCTTGACCAAAGGCCACGCCACCACTGCTATAAGAAGCTTTAAAACTGGTATTCGCTGGACGGGCCAAGCCCTGATACTCAAGCAGGTCAGAACTGATTTCATTGATAAAACGGGTCGGACGATTGTAGTTGGTACGCCCAAAAAGCAAGCGTGAGTTGGCATTGGTCAGATAGAGAATCTTTTCTGCGCGTGTGATACCGACATAGGCCAGACGGCGTTCTTCTTCTAATTCATCTGGATCCTCGGCCGCACGGCTAAGTGGAAAGACATTCTCTTCCATCCCAATGATAAAGACAACTGGGAACTCGAGTCCCTTAGCAGCGTGCAAGGTCATCAAGGTCACTTCTGATGTCTCCTGACTGCCTGAATCTGTGTCTGCAATCAAGGCAAGGTCATTCAAGAATCGACTGAGTTTGTCCAAACCAGTTTCTTCTTCCTGACTATCAGGATTGTCGTCAAAATTCTTAGTAACTGATAGGAACTCTTCGATGTTTTCAACCCGAGCCTTACTTTCCAAGGTTGCTTGGGCATTTAGAATCTCGACGTAACCTGTTTTTTCTAGGACGGCCTCAACCAACTCTGTAATGCTTAATTGGTCCAGTTGCTCTCGCAAATCCAAAATCATATTGGCAAAGTCCCAAATTGACTGGGCTGCTTTTCCTTTGATGCCAGACAACATGATGTTTGCAGAAGCATCTAGCATGGACATGTCCTGCATATTCGCAAAATCACGGATTTTCTCAACCGTTCCTGGCCCAATTCCACGTTTTGGTTCGTTGATAATCCGCTCAAAACTGATATTGTCACTCAGATTAGCAATGAGGTTGAGGTAGGCGATAATGTCACGAATTTCCTTACGGCTGTAGAACTTGGTTCCACCAACCATAGTGTAAGGAATATTGGACTTGAGCAAGGCTTCCTCAATAGTACGAGATTGCGCATTAGTCCGATAGAGAACTGCAAAATCCTTGTGAAGGAAATTTTGACTGCGACTAAGTTCATCAATGGTTTTGGCTACAAATACAGCCTCATCTTGTTCGTCATTGGCACGATAGTAAATAATCTGCTCCCCATCAGCATTCTGAGTCCAGAGATTCTTAGGATGACGATTTTTATTGTTTTTAATAACATCATTGGCAGCTTGCAGAATGGTTTTGGTTGAACGATAATTTTCTTCTAACAAGACAACCTTAGCTTGAGGATAATCCTTTTCGAAATCCAAGATATTCTGCATATCCGCACCGCGCCAACCGTAGATAGACTGGTCTGCATCCCCAACTACACAGATATTTTTAAAGCGAGATGCCAATAGTTTGACTAGTTGGTACTGGGCATGGTTGGTATCTTGGTACTCATCAACGTGGATGTATTGGAACTTCTGCTGGTAGTAGGTCAAGACATCAGGATTTTGATCAAAGAGACGCAGGGTCAACATGATTAAATCATCAAAGTCAACGGACTCAGACTGACGAAGCTCTTTCTGATAGGCTGTGTAACATTGAGCCACGATTTGCGTGTACATATCTCCAGCTTGATCTGCATAAGCCACATCATCAATCAAGTCATTCTTAGCATTGGAAATGGAACCCAAGATTGTCCGTTCATTCCATTTTTTCGGATCCAAGTTTAACTGCTTGAGAATGCGTTTCATAAGGGTTCGTTGTTCACCAGGATCTACAATGGTGAAATTACGATTGTAGCCGATATGATCCGCATCGCGACGCAGAATACGAACACACATGGAGTGAAAAGTCGCAATCAGACAGTCCTGAGTAGCTGGATTAAGACCATAAGCACGCTCTTTCATCTCACGCGCAGCCTTGTTGGTAAAGGTAATGGCCAAGATATTCCAAGGATTGACCATCTTTTCATCAATCAGATAGGCAATGCGGTGGGTCAAAACACGGGTCTTTCCTGACCCGGCACCCGCCATAATTAACAAGGGGCCTTCTGTCGCTTGCACCGCCTCAGCCTGACGGTCATTCATTCCATTCAATAATGCGTTCATTTTCTCTTCCTTACTCTTGAAGTCAATATTTCTATTATATCAGAATTCAAGGAAAATATCTTTACCTAGACTGGTTGCGTGTGGAATTCTACTCTTTCATATCATCAGGAGGAGTCAATGACTTTTGCATCCAAACAATATCATGCCATTTTCCAAACTTATAGCCTATCTTAGGGAAATGAGCTACTTGTTCATAGCCTCTCTTTTGGTGAAGAGAAATGCTTCTATCATTCGGTAAAGCAATACAAGCTAAGAAGCGTAAGTAACCTCTAGACTCTAGTTCTTCCTCCAGACAGTCATAGAGTAGACTCCCTAACCCTTGACCTTTGGCTTCTTGATTCAAGTAAATTGAGACTTCGACTGACCAATCATAGGCTCTCCTATCATAATAGGTGGAAGCATAGGCATATCCCAAAATTTTGCCTTCTTCCACTAGCACTAGATAAGGATATTTAAGCAAGGTCTTTTGAACTCTTCTTTGAAATTCCTCAACACTTGGCACCTCGTATTCAAATGTAATGGCTGTATTAAGGACATAGGGAGCATAAATAGCAAGTAGGTCTGGAATATCAGACTCCCTTACTGTTCGAATAGTTGGCATCTAGTTTCCTTTCTAAACACGAAAATGAGTTTGGATAAGTTTTCCAAACTCTTTTAATATCATCTAAATATTAGAACAATCCTAGAACGGTTCCATCACTTTCAACATCCATATTAAGAGCGGCTGGACGTTTTGGAAGGCCTGGCATGGTCATGACATCACCAGTTAGGGCAACGATGAAACCTGCACCCAATTTTGGTACCAATTCACGAATGGTAATTTCAAAGTTTTCTGGAGCTCCGAGTGCGTTTGGATTGTCTGAGAAACTATATTGCGTTTTAGCCATACAGATTGGCAATTTGTCCCAACCATTCTGAACGATTTGGGCAATTTGCGTTTGAGCTTTCTTCTCAAAGTTCACTTTGCTACCACGATAGATTTCAGTGACAATCTTTTCAATCTTTTCTTGGACAGAAAGGTTGTTGTCATATAGGCGAGTATAGTTGGATGGATTTTCAGAGATAGTCTTCACAACTGTTTCGGCAAGTGCTACTCCACCTTCTGCACCATTGGCCCAGACACTTGCTAGTTCAACTGGTACATCGATTGAGGCACAGAGTTCTTTCAAGGCCTCGATTTCAGCTTCTGTATCTGAGACAAATTCATTAATCGCGACAACTGCAGGTACTCCAAATTTACGGATATTTTCAACGTGACGTTTTAAGTTAGCAAAACCTGCACGAACTGCTTCTACGTTTTCTTCTGTCAAAGCATCTTTAGCAACGCCACCGTTCATCTTGAGGGCACGAAGGGTTGCGACGATGACTACCGCATCTGGAGAAGTAGGCAAGTTTGGTGTCTTGATATCAAGGAATTTCTCAGCACCGAGGTCTGCACCAAAACCAGCTTCAGTAACAGTATAATCAGCCAAGCGAAGGGCTGTGCTTGTTGCCAAAACAGAGTTACATCCATGAGCGATATTAGCAAATGGACCACCATGTACAAAGGCAGGTGTACCGTAAATTGTCTGAACCAAGTTCGGTTTGATAGCATCTTTCAAAATCAATGCCAAAGCACCCTCAACCTGCAAATCACCAACAGAAACTGGTGTACGGTCATAGCGATATCCGATAACGATATTCGCCAAACGACGTTTCAAATCTTCAATATCAGTCGCCAAGCAAAGAATGGCCATGATTTCGGAAGCTACGGTAATGTCGAAACCATCCTCACGTGGAATACCATTTAGAGGACCACCAAGTCCAACGGTAACATGACGAAGGGCGCGGTCGTTCAAGTCTACTACACGTTTCCAGAGGATACGACGTTGGTCAATACCCAACTCATTCCCTTGGTGCAAGTGGTTGTCAATCAAGGCAGAAAGAGCATTGTTAGCAGTTGTAATGGCATGCATATCCCCGGTAAAGTGAAGGTTGATGTCCTCCATTGGCAACACTTGAGCATAACCACCACCGGCTGCACCTCCCTTAATCCCCATGACTGGACCAAGAGATGGTTCGCGAATAGCAATCATGGTTTTCTTGCCAATCTTATTCAAGGCATCCGCCAAACCAATGGTAATAGTTGATTTCCCTTCACCTGCAGGTGTTGGATTGATGGCAGTAACCAAGATCAATTTACCAACTGGATTGCTCTCAACTGCACGAATTTTATCAAAGCTGAGCTTAGCCTTGTACTTTCCATACAATTCCAAATCATCGTAAGAAATACCCAGTTTCTCTACAACATCAACGATTGGTTTCAGCTCAATACTCTGTGCGATTTCAATATCTGTTTTCATTCAAAACTCCTCTAGCCTCTAATTTGATAATTCATTATAACACAAAACAAGATTTTTAACATCCATAAACTCTCTAAACGTTCGTAAATATCCTGAATTTCAAGAATTTTAGAGCCCTTTAAAAAATTTTATATGGCTTTATAGTTTGAAACTATAGTTAATCTTCGCTTTTACCAAAAATTTATCGCTTTCATTTTACTTACTGTTTATTTTTGTGTACAATAGTGCTATGAAAATTTTAGTCACATCGGGCGGTACGAGTGAAGCTATCGATAGTGTCCGCTCTATTACTAACCATTCTACAGGTCGCTTGGGGAAAATCATCACAGAAACCTTGCTTGCTGCGGGGCATGAAGTTTTTTTGATAACGACAAAACGAGCTCTGAAGCCAGAAGCTCATCCCAACCTAAGCATTCGAGAAATTGATAATACCAACGACCTTCTAGTTGTGATGCAAGAACTTGTTAAGGAATATCAGGTCTTAATCCACTCAATGGCTGTGTCTGACTACACTCCTGTTTATATGACGGGACTTGAGGAAGTTGAGGCTAGCTCCAATTTGGAAGAATTCTTAAACAAGCAGAATCATCAAACTAAGATTTCTTCAACTGATGAGGTTCAGGTCTTATTCCTGAAAAAAACACCCAAAATCATCTCTCTAGTCAAGAAATGGAATCCGGCTATTCATCTGATTGGTTTTAAACTTCTTGTCGATGTTACTGAAGATCATCTTATTGAGGTTGCTAGACAAAGCCTTGTCAAGAACCAAGCTGACTTAATCATAGCAAATGATCTTACTCAAATATCAGCATATCAGCATCGGGCAATCTTTGTTGAAAAAGAGCAACTCCAAACCGTTCAAACCAAAGAGGAAATTGCAAGTCTTCTACTTGAAAAAATTCAAACATACGATTCATAGAAAGGAAAGCCATGGCAAATATTCTCATCGCAGTGACAGGTTCCATTGCCTCCTATAAATCAGCTGACCTGGTCAGTTCCTTGAAGAAACAAGGCCATCAGGTCACTGTCTTAATGACTGAGGCAGCTAGAGAGTTTATCCAACCGTTGACACTACAGGTCCTCTCTCAAAATCCTGTCCACCTTGATGTCATGCAGGAACCCGCTCCTGAGCAAGTCAATCATATCGAACTAGGAAAAAAAGCTGACCTTTTTATTGTTGTCCCTGCTACTGCTAATACCATTGCAAAGTTAGCCCACGGATTTGCGGACAACATGGTGACAAGTACAGCACTTGCCTTGCCAGACCACGTCAAAAAGTTAGTCGCACCAGCCATGAATACAAAGATGTATGACCATCCGGCAAGTCAGGCTAATCTAAAAACATTAGAGACCTATGGTTATCAGATCATCTCTCCAAAAGAATCTCTACTAGCCTGTGGCGATCACGGCAAAGGCGCCCTAGCTGACCTAAATACTATTTTAGAAAGAATAAAGGAAACCCTCGATGAACAAACGCTCTAACATTGCACCGATTGCTATCTTTTTTGCAGTTATGCTCGTTATCCACTTTTTGAGTTCTCTTCTATTTAACCTTTTCCCATTCCCGATTAAACCAACTATCGTTCATATTCCAGTCATTATTGCTAGTATCATCTATGGTCCTCGCGTTGGAGTTACACTTGGTTTTCTTATGGGGCTATTGAGCTTAACGGTAAACACGATTACCATTCTTCCAACCAGCTACCTCTTCTCACCATTCGTACCGAACGGAAACATCTATTCTGCGATTATCGCTATTGTCCCTCGCGTTTTGATTGGACTGACACCTTACTTGGTTTATAAATTATTAAAAAACAGAACGGGTCTCATCTTTGCTGGTGCTCTCGGTTCACTTACAAATACAGTTTTTGTACTTGGGGGAATCTTCTTCCTTTTTGGAAATGTCTTCGACGGCAATATCCAAAAACTCCTGGCAACCGTTATTTCTACAAACTCAATTGCCGAGCTTGTCATTTCTGCCGTTCTAACAGTAGCAATTGTCCCCCGTCTCGAAACCTTGAAGAAATAAAAAAACAACTCCACTTTCATCCTGAAGGTGGAGTTTAGCATTTAAAACATGAGAAACATCAATAGAATGTGAAAGCCAAAGCGCAGGAGCTGATACGAAAGAGGTGTAGGTTGCTGGCTTTTCTGCCTATCCAAGTATAGGGTTAGAGATAGTAAAACCAAACCAAATGCAATCACCATTCTGACGAGATAGGCAATTTCCATAATAGCAGCCGCCAAGAGAATACCTAATAAGGGAAGGCCGAAAAGTGAAAGAGCCAGGGCACCTGCCAATAGAGAGAGTAGCGAAAGGACCAATAAACTATAAACTAGGAAACGAGTCCAACCTGAGACTACTTTCCCTTCACTTTTCTGTTTTGACATCATCACGATTACCACGATTAGGTAAACAACAAGTATCATCACATTTTCTCCTAAATCAAAAAATTCTTTACCACATTTTAACCAAATTTTCCTGAAAAATCAATAATGCTTCTTGACTTGATTAGTGATTTATTGTACTATACTTGTGTATATACAGATAAATGGAGGTTCTTATGGATATACGGAAAAAAACGCAGTTTATGACCATGACTGCCCTACTCACTGCAATAGCGATTTTGATTCCAATCATTATGCCTTTTAAAATCGTTATCCCACCGGCTTCTTACACCCTGGGAAGTCATATCCCCATCTTTATCGCCATGTTTCTTTCGCCTTTGATGGCTGCTTTTGTGATTATTGCTTCTAGTCTTGGTTTTCTGATGGCAGGCTACCCTATGGTTATTGTCCTACGTGCCTTCTCTCACATTGTTTTTGGTACTTTGGGGGCTTTGTACTTAAAAAAATTCCCTGAAACCTTGGATAAACCAAAGGCATCTTGGATTTTTAACTTTGTTTTGGGTGTTGTTCATGCTATCGCTGAAGTAATAGCTTGTATCATCTTTTATGCTACTTCAGGGACAAATGTTGAAAATATGTTTTATGTTCTCTTTGTCCTAGTTGGTTTTGGCACAATCGTCCATAGTATGGTAGACTATACATTAGCACTAGCTGTCTATAAAGTGCTTCGAAAACGTCGCTAAAAGGAAAAACTATGACAAAGGATCGCAAACAAGCTCTTCTCAAACTGTTAAAAGAGGCACCAAAAGCTCTCAATGGTCAAACTTTGGCTGAACACTTCCATGTTACGCGCCAAGTCATTGTACAGGACATCGCTATTCTCCGAGCAGATGGAGCTCCTATCCTATCCACTAATCGTGGTTATATCTACAAAGAAAATGATGCCAGCCCCTACGTTCACAAACTCTTTAAAGTGAAACATGAACTGGAAGAAATCGGTCAGGAACTTCTAGCTATTGTAGATAATGGCGGACGCGTTCAGAATATCTTAATCGATCATCCCGTTTATGGCGAAATTGAAACCCTACTCAAACTCACTTGCCGCCGAGATGTCCAGCACTTTCTGGAACAAGTCGAGAATTCAGACTTTAGACCCCTTTCTGAATTGACAGACGGCATCCATTACCACCTTGTTGAAGCAGAAACACAACAAGACCTCCACTATATCGAGGAGGCCTTGGATCAGTTAGGTTATTTGGTAAAAGACTAGAAAATTTCTTTCTCCCAGCCGTCCTCTGTACGGTGGCGATAGAAGAACTCAGACTTGTCAGGTGCTTCCATCATTTCCATCAGAGGCAACATATCATAGGCCAGATCCAAATTTGGAATCTGGTCTTTTTGTACCCAAGATACTTCTCCTTCATCTGAAGATTGGAGATTCCCAGTAAACTCTGTCGCCTTATAGCAAACGACGATGTAGCGCCCACCTGTATCTAAGGGCCAATTTTTAATACCAACCAGTTGGGGATTCTGAATCGTTAGACCGGTTTCTTCATAAATCTCACGAATGACAGACTCGGCAAAGGACTCGCCATTCTCAACATGTCCTCCTGGAAAGGCATAGCCAGACCAGCGATTATTTTTAGGAGAGCGGTATTGCATGACTACTCGCTTATTTTCTAGATCTTCGATTAGACAGATGTTAGTTAAAATGGTTGCTTGCGCACGGGACATGGATTTTCTCGCTTTCTAAGTTGTTATATGCCTTTTTCGAACTTAATATCAGATTTCATGATGAATGGATTAATCAACTCGTGATGTTCATAAGTACTACGGGCCAAAAAACCTCTAACAATGATGATTTCTTTATCTTGTATGTGATAGTCTATATTAATGGGAATAGCTGGATCCGAGATAATTGACAAAGCAAAAAATGCTCCAAACCAAAGATAAAGTGCCACCAATCCACTAAATAATTGAAAAATAAGGTGGTACCATTGAAAATCTCTTATTCTATAAAAGATTCTCCATGGATGGATTAAGAAGGCTAAACAAAGAACGAAAAACCAACTATTCCACAAAATCGGCGTAAAAGATAGGCCAAAAACCAACAAGATCAAATGAAGGATCACAAAAGCTAGCAAAGCCAAATAGAGTGTCTTAAACGAAATTAACTTACTTAGATTTTCTTTTGTCATGATTTTTCCTTTTTTTATCATTATATTTTAAAACCACCATCAATATCGCTGGAATGATGAAAAAGATTAGATAGGTAGTAATTGGAAGCCAGATGTAGCGATAATCGATAGATAATAGGGAAGGAATTTTTTTAACATTTCTCCCTTTCACCCCAACAATTAAGTGGAGGAGAAAAATAGGTCCGTTTATGAATAGAAAAGTTTTTAAAAATCCTTGTACTGAAGCCTTATTGCTAAAACCATCTCTAAAAATACCTTGATAGAATGTGTGAACCAAAAAGACAAAATTCATAATAATTGGCAAGACATAGGACATTTCTTGATATGATTTCGGGATAAGTGACGTCCCGAACAACACATACATGATAGCAAAAATAGAAAATAATATTATGCCACCATCCATAACAGAAGCAATCTTTGAATGTCTTTCCAGCCACAATTGGACGTGAGCTATCAAAGAATACTTTTTCTGGATTTTTCTAATTTGTCTATTCTGTTGTTTGACCTTCTTTTGTTTCTTAATCTTTCGCTCCATTTACGCCTCCTTCTTCTCTTTTCTATCCGTATAATCAAAAGCAGAATGCCCAGCCCCAAGAAAAAGAAAAAGAGATAACTTACAATAGGGACCCAGATATATGCTGGATCCATAGAAATTATGGGAGGGAAATTCGTTGACTTACGACGTCCTAGCCAATTCAGACCTACCAAGAGATGAAAGGGAAAAAGAAGACCATTGAACCCAATAAATCCCCATGAAAAGTAACGCCATTTCTGAAGTTTATCACTACTAAAACGAAAGACAAGGAAATAGGTTGATAAGATCAGAAGGATAAGATTGAAACTTAATGGGGAAAGATAGTTTATGTTCGGTAATTGGTAACTAATGTAAGAGGCGGCAAGAAATGATACAAACATAGATCCAAATAATACACTCGTATCCAAAAGTTGACCAATCCTTCTGTGCCTTTCCATCCAAAGAAAAATCCTCTTGGTCCAAGAAGGCTTTTCTTTTGTCTTGTACTTCATTTGCCTACTCATCTTCATTTTCATCTACTCCTTTTTTTGAACCTTTAGAGAGAAAGAAAATTGCCAAAGTTAACATCAAGACTAGAAGATAGACGACAATAGGAAACCAGATATAGGATGACTCCAGCGAAAACAACGGTGACAGAACAACTCTTCCTCTTTTTCTCACGCCAATCAGTTGAAAAATGAAGCTAAGGATATTGATATAAATGAAAGGTTCACAAAATCTTTTAAGGGTCCTTTCTTTTTCAGTTTTCACTGACAAAAAGAGAGCATAGAACCTATTACCCAAGATAAAAAGATTCAATTGCAAGGGAAATAAGAGCTCTCTGTACCGAAAATCAGCTGGAATGCTTTTGTTCTGTGATGTTGTAAATTCTATAACTAGGAACAAGATGATATAAAAGACAATATCAAACATAAATTTGATAAATCGATGCCCTTGTAACCAAAAACGTACTGAATCTAACCATGATGACTTCTTATACTTCGTCTCTTTCAATTTCATAATAACTTCTTTCCATTTAAAATATCTGCTAAAACGTATAGGTGGTATAGATTCAAAGTTAAATTTTAAGATTTAAAATTTCCTAATTCTGTTCTTTTCGTAACTTATCAGTTTATGATTCTGAATCTTTAAAGAAACACCACTACCTGAACGATATCCTTTAGCACCATAGTAGTAAGAAACCTCATAAAAGGCATCTGGCAACTCGGCATTATCTATCCCATTTGAAATAAATCCTGTCAGTCCGCCTTCACTATCGAAATAATCTTTCTCACCCTCTTCTAAAACAGTATCTTTATAGCTAACACTTCCTTTAATAATTCCTTTTTCCAGAAATTCATCAATAGGGAGGTCATATAAACCTTGAAAAGCTTTTCCTTCCTTATGATTCTTTTCGATGAGGGCATAATAGTCTTGGATATTGTCAGATTCAGTATCGACACTCCAGTAACTATTCACGAATTCCAAATTGGGATTTTCATATTGCTTGAAAAAACTCTCTACCTTTTCTTTGTTAGAAACACTGACAGGATCCTGGTTGAGTAACTGATCTGCTATATGTGAAAATTGATGTAACATCGTTTCAATAGTTCCATCGTATGCCAGTGCTTCATACGTTTTTTTAGAAGTACTGGAAGATTTAGGATCAAATATCAAACTATCACTAACAGTGACTTTCCTACCATTAACTTCTTCACTATAATCGTATTCAATTTCATACTCTACAGAAGGCCACCTGTATCTAGAATATTTAGTAACCTTTACATCTCCTTCAAAACCATATAACTTTAAGGTGCTTCTTGTTACACTCTCAATTTCAGATTTAGATGGTCCTGAAAAAGTATTATGAGTATTATGAAATGTAACTAATAAAATGACTACAAAACTTATAAAACAGGCTGAGAGGATAATTGCGATAAAACTGAAATTCAACACTAACGCTTTTTTCATTACTTCATTCTCCTAGATAAACATATTTAAATTTATTTCACTACCCCAACACCTTGACTTCCTCAGCTACTTTTTGCAGATATTTTTGCCTTGTAGAATTTGTATTCACCTCACGCCCTAACTCGCCTAAAATTGAAACTTTCTTTGTTTTGATTCCACAATGATTCAGGACAGCATTCTTTAATACTGATATTCCATAACTGTCTGGAATATTGATAGAACCTGAAAATACTTTGTACCACCATGTTGGTGCCATTGATGTCGCGTAAATACTGGCTGTTTTTCCTTTTAGTAACTTTTTAAACTGCTGACCTCTTAAGTAGTTCCAAATAAAACTTCCTTTATTATTGGCAGAGTAAGCAATTCCTGGCGTGAAAACACGATCGATCCAACCCTTCAATAAACTAGGCATACTACTCCACCAAATTGGATAAACAAAAATGAAATGATCTGCCCACTGGATTAATTCCTGAGAGCGAAGTATGAAGGAGTCCTCTTCTATCCGTTTTCGATAACCATAACGTAACACAGGATCAAAATCTATCTCATTTAGGTTAATAGATTCAAGCTCATGATGATTTGAGTCAATATTTTCTACAATCGTTCGAAAAATTTCTTGACAGAAACTTCCCTTGTCAGGATGTCCATTGATGACTAAAATTTTCATTCGTTTTCTCCTATTTAATCCAACGCCTTGACTTCCAACATCATATCTCGAATTTGGGCAGCAAGTTCAAAGTCAAGCACTTCGACGGCTTCTTGCATTTGTTTCTCTAGTTTCTTGACGAGTTCTTTGCGTTCTTGTTTGTTGAGGCTGTTGATATCGACTTCCTTGTCCTCTTCTTTAGCAACTGCCTTAGTTACAGCAATCAGATCACGGATTTCTTTCTTGATTGTCTGAGGCACAATACCATGTTCTTCATTATAAGCCATCTGGATTTTCCGACGGCGGGCCGTCTCATCAATAGCACGTTGCATAGACTGGGTAACTGTGTCAGCATACATAATCACATGCCCTTCGCTGTTACGAGCAGCACGACCAATAGTCTGGATGAGTCCACGTTCATTACGAAGGAAGCCTTCCTTGTCAGCATCAAGAATAGCTACGAGACTCACCTCAGGAACATCAATCCCTTCACGGAGGAGATTGATTCCGACTAAGACATCAAATACACCCAAGCGTAGGTCACGGATAATCTCCGTCCGTTCCAAGGTCTTGATATCCGAGTGCATATACTTGACTTTGATGCCCATTTCTTTGAAGTAGTCGGTTAAATCCTCTGCCATTTTCTTGGTCAAAGTTGTGATAAAGGTTCGTTCGTTCTTTTCAACACGGGCATTGATTTCACCCAAAAGGTCATCAATCTGTCCCATAGTCGGACGCACTTCTACCTCAGGGTCCAAGAGACCTGTCGGTCGAATGATTTGCTCAATCACAGTCTCGGTCTGTGCATTTTCATAGTCACCTGGTGTCGCTGAAACGTAAACAATCTGATGCACATGGCTTTCAAACTCTTCGCGACGTAAAGGACGATTGTCCAAGGCAGACGGCAAACGGAAACCATAATTGACCAACATTTCCTTACGAGAACGGTCTCCATTGTACATGCCCTTGATTTGCCCCATAGTCATGTGACTTTCATCAATCATAATCAAGAAATCATCTGGGAAGAAATCGAGAAGCGTATAAGGAGGTTCTCCTTCGCTACGACCATCCATGTGACGAGAGTAGTTCTCAACACCATTGGTATAGCCCATCTCACGTAACATCTCAATATCATACTCTGTTCGCTGTTTCAAACGCTGGGCTTCTAGCAGTTTGCCTTCCTTCTCAAAGACAGCTAACTGCTCTTCTAATTCTGCTTGAATTTTCGCAATCGCAACTTCCATGTGGTCATCATTGGTCACAAAGTGAGTGGCAGGGAAAATCGCCAAATGATCCACTTCTCCCAATACCTGACCTGTCAAAGCCTCAACTTCACGGATACGATCAATTTCATCCCCGAAAAACTCTACTCGAAAAGCGTGTTCATCTCGGGAAGCTGGGAAAATCTCCACCACATCCCCACGAACACGAAATCTTCCCCGTTGGAAATCAATATCGTTACGTTCAAACTGAATATCGACCAAGTCATTCAAAAGTTTATCACGAGAAATCTCAAGACCTGGACGCAGACTAACCACGCTATCAGCGTATTCCTTGGGCGAACCCAAACCATAGATACAAGAGACTGAAGCCACAACGATGACATCATTACGCTCTAAAAGGGCTGAAGTCGCTGAGTGACGAAGCTTATCAATCTCGTCATTGACCGAGCTATCCTTCTCTATATAGGTATCACTCGAAGGGACATAAGCCTCGGGTTGGTAATAATCATAGTAAGATACGAAGTACTCAACAGCATTTTCAGGGAAGAATTCCTTAAACTCCCCATAGAGCTGACCAGCTAGGGTTTTGTTATGGGCAATGACTAAAGTTGGTTTATTGACTTTGGAAATGACCTGACTCATGGTGTAGGTCTTCCCTGTACCCGTCGCCCCCATCAAAATTTGGGCCTTTTCTCCACCCTCAATATTGTCAACCAACTGCTCAATCGCTTGGGGTTGATCTCCTGAAGGTTGGTATTTTGATACTAGTTTAAATTTATTATCTGTAATTCGATTTATCATGATTGCCTCATCTGCATTTTTCTATCCTTCTATTTTACCATAAATTTACTTTTCAGACTCTACTCTAGGTTGATAAGAGTGAGTATTTCATGTTACATTTCCTTACATAAAATTCATAAAATTTGCCTTTTCATTCATTTTCTGATATAATGGGAAAATATTCGGAAAAGGAGACTAAAAATGAAGAAAAAAATACTAGCATGTTTGCTCATTTTATTTCCCATTTTCTCACTAGGTATGGCAAAAGCTGATACTGTTAAGATTGTGTCTGATACAGCTTACGCACCTTTTGAGTTTAAAGATTCAGATCAAACCTATAAAGGGATTGATGTTGATATTATCAATAAAGTCGCAGAGATCAAAGGATGGAACATCCAAATGTCTTATCCTGGCTTTGATGCAGCTGTAAATGCAGTGCAGTCAGGTCAAGCAGATGCTATTATGGCAGGTATGACAAAAACAAAAGAACGCGAAAATGTCTTTACCATGTCTGATACCTATTATGATACAAAAGTTGTCATTGCTACCACAAAGGCAAATAAAATCACCAAATATGAGGAACTTAGCGGCAAAACAGTTGGAGTTAAGAACGGAACTGCCGCTCAACGTTTCCTCGAAAGTATCAAAGATAAATACGGTTTCTCTATCAAAACCTTTGATACAGGTGATTTGATGAATAACAGTCTAAGTGCTGGTGCTGTAAATGCCATCATGGATGACAAACCTGTTATTGAGTATGCGATTAACCAAGGACAAGATCTCAGCATCAATATGGATGGTGAGGCTGTTGGAAGCTTTGCTTTTGGTGTCAAGAAAGGGAGCAAGTATGAACACTTGGTTACCGAGTTTAACGAAGCCCTAGCCCAAATGAAGAAGGATGGTAGCTTGGAGCAAATCATCCAAAAATGGACAGCTTCTACAACTACGGCAAGCCCAACGACAACTACTGCTGCTGGACAAAAAGCTACTCCAGTGAAAAGCAAGTACATTATTGCCAGCGACTCATCTTTCGCCCCATTCGTCTTTCAAAATTCAAGCAATCAATATACCGGTATTGATATGGACCTCATCAAGGCTATTGCCAAAGATCAAGGTTTTGAAATTGAGATTACCAACCCAGGATTTGACGCAGCCATTAGTGCTGTTCAAGCAGGACAAGCAGATGGTATCATTGCTGGTATGTCTGTAACAGATGCTCGTAAGGAAACCTTCGACTTCTCAGAATCATACTACACAGCAAATACGATTCTCGGTGTGAAAGAATCAAGCACGATTGCTTCTTATGAAGACCTCAAGGATAAAACTGTCGGTGTTAAAAACGGAACTGCTTCTCAAACGTTCCTTACTGAGAATCAAAACAAATACGGTTATAAGATTAAAACCTTTGCAGATGGCGCTTCAATGTATGACAGTCTGAATACTGGAGCTATTGATGCTGTGATGGATGATGAGCCAGTTCTCAAATATTCTATCAGCCAAGGTCAAAAATTGAAAACACCAATCGCTGGAACTCCAATCGGTGAAACTGCCTTTGCGGTTAAAAAAGGAACAAACCCTGAATTGATCCAGATGTTCAATAATGGACTTGCGAACCTCAAAGCTAACGGAGAATTCCAAAAGATTCTTGACAAGTATCTAGCTAGCGAAACTTCAACTGACTCTACAAGTACGGTTGACGAAACAACTATCTGGGGCTTGCTTCAAAACAACTACAAACAACTTCTTAGTGGACTTGGAATCACTCTTGCCTTAGCACTTATTTCATTTGCAATTGCCATTGTCATCGGTATTATCTTTGGTATGTTTAGCGTTAGCCCATACAAATCTCTTCGTCTGATTTCTGAGATTTTCGTTGACGTTATCCGTGGTATCCCATTGATGATTCTTGCAGCCTTCATCTTCTGGGGTATTCCAAACTTCATCGAGTCGATTACAGGCCAACAAAGTCCAATCAATGACTTTGTAGCTGGTACTATCGCCCTCTCACTCAATGCGGCAGCTTATATCGCTGAAATCGTTCGTGGTGGGATTCAAGCTGTTCCAGTTGGGCAAATGGAAGCCAGTCGCAGTCTTGGTATCTCTTATGGAAAAACCATGCGTAAGATAATCTTGCCACAAGCGACTAAATTGATGTTGCCAAACTTTGTCAACCAATTCGTTATCGCTCTTAAAGATACAACCATCGTATCTGCTATCGGTCTGGTGGAACTTTTCCAAACTGGTAAGATTATCATCGCCCGTAACTACCAAAGTTTCAAGATGTATGCAATCCTTGCTATCTTCTATCTTGTAATTATCACGCTTTTGACTAGACTAGCGAAACGCTTAGAAAAGAGGATTCGTTAATGGCAAAACTAAAAATTGATGTAAATGATTTGCATAAGTATTATGGAAAAAACGAAGTTTTAAAAGGCATTACGACTAAGTTCTATGAAGGAGATGTTGTCTGTATCATCGGTCCTTCTGGTTCTGGTAAATCCACTTTCCTCCGTAGCCTTAACCTTCTCGAGGAGGTAACGAGTGGCCACATCACAGTAAATGGTTATGATTTGACTGAAAAATCAACCAATGTCGACCATGTTCGTGAAAACGTGGGAATGGTCTTCCAACATTTCAACCTCTTCCCTCACATGTCCGTCCTAGAAAATATCACTTTTGCACCTATTGAACACAAACGGATGACCAAAGAAGAAGCTGAAAAATTGGGGATGGAGTTGCTTGAAAAGGTAGGACTAGCAGATAAAGCTAATGCCAACCCAGATAGCCTTTCAGGTGGTCAGAAACAGCGTGTAGCTATCGCTCGTGGACTTGCCATGAATCCTGATATCATGCTCTTTGATGAGCCAACTTCCGCTCTGGACCCTGAGATGGTTGGAGATGTACTGAATGTTATGAAGGAATTGGCGGAACAAGGCATGACCATGATTATCGTAACCCATGAGATGGGATTTGCTCGTCAGGTAGCCAACCGTGTTATCTTTACGGCTGATGGTGAATTCCTGGAAGATGGAACTCCAGATCAAATCTTCGACAACCCGCAACACCCTCGTCTAAAAGAGTTCTTGGATAAGGTCCTAAATGTATAAAACAAAACTGTAAGGTTCTCCTTACAGTTTTTTAATTGCGTATTGGATTTTTTGTTTTTTTTGAAAATTATGATAAAATAAAAACTATGATAATGAGGAAATCTCATCCCTAGTCCAACTAGGAAAAAATATAGAAATTAGGTAGCTAGATGTCATCAAAGGTTATTGTTACAATTTTCGGTGCGAGTGGAGATTTAGCTAAACGCAAACTCTACCCTTCCCTTTTCAGACTCTATAAATCAGGCAATCTCTCTGAGCATTTTGCTGTTATCGGAACAGCTCGTAGACCTTGGAGTAAGGAATATTTTGAATCTGTAGTTGTCGAGTCTATCCTTGATTTGGCAGATAGTACCGAGCAAGCTCAGGAATTTGCTAGCCACTTCTACTATCAAAGCCATGATGTGAATGATACGGAACATTATATTGCTTTGCGCCAATTACAAGCTGAACTTAACGAAAAATACCAAGCTGATCACAACAAGCTCTTCTTCTTGTCTATGGCACCTCAGTTCTTTGGAACCATTGCCAAGCACCTCAAATCTGAAAACATTGTTGATGGCAAAGGTTTTGAGCGCTTGATCGTTGAGAAACCATTTGGTACAGACTACGAAACAGCAAGCAAACTCAATGAAGATCTTCTTGCGGCCTTTGATGAGGAGCAAATCTACCGTATCGACCATTACCTAGGTAAAGAGATGATCCAGAGTATCTTTGCTGTGCGTTTTGCCAACATGATCTTTGAGAATGTTTGGAACCGCGAACACATCGATAATATTCAAATTACCTTTGCGGAACGCTTGGGTGTTGAAGAACGCGGTGGCTACTATGATCAATCTGGTGCCCTTCGTGATATGGTGCAAAACCATACACTCCAACTCCTCTCTCTTCTAGCCATGGACAAACCAGCTAGCTTTACAAAAGATGAGATTCGTGCTGAAAAGATAAAGGTCTTTAAAAATCTCTATCATCCAACTGAGGAAGAATTGAAAAAACAGTTTATCCGTGGTCAATATCGCTCTGGTAAAATCGATGGCATGAAATACATTTCCTATCGTAGCGAGCCAAATGTCGACCCAGAATCTACAACAGAAACCTTTGCATCTGGCGCCTTCTTTGTAGATAGCGACCGTTTCCGTGGTGTTCCCTTCTTCTTCCGTACTGGTAAACGTCTGACTGAAAAAGGAACTCATGTCAATATCGTCTTTAAGCAAATGGACTCTATCTTTGGAGAACCATTGGCCCCAAATATCTTGACCATCTATATCCAACCAACTGAAGGATTCTCTCTTAGCCTCAATGGTAAGCAAGTCGGTGAAGAATTTAACCTGGCACCAAGCTCTCTGGATTACCGTACAGATGCTACTGCTACTGGAGCCTCACCAGACCCATACGAGAAATTAATCTACGATGTTTTGAACAACAACTCAACCAATTTTAGCCACTGGGATGAGGTAAGTGCTTCGTGGAAATTGATTGACCGTATCGAAAAGCTCTGGGATGAAAACGGAGCTCCACTCTACGATTATAAAGCTGGAAGCATGGGGCCACAAGCTAGCTTTGACTTACTTGAGAAGTATGGAGCTAAATGGACCTGGCAACCAGATATCGCCTATCGTGAAGATGGCCGTTTAGAATAGCAAAAATATCCTGCAAGTCAATCTTGCAGGATATTTATTTTGTATTAAATCAAGCCTTCTAAGAGACCCTTCATAAAGTTTTCTGAGTTAAATTCTCCGATATCATCGATTTTTTCACCGAAACCAATTAATTTCACAGGGATATTGAGTTCTTCGCGGATAGCCAGAACAACACCACCTCGGGCAGTTCCATCAATTTTTGTCAAAACAATTCCTGTCAATGGAGTTATCTTAGAAAATTCCTTAGCTTGTACCAAGGCATTCTGTCCAGTTGAAGCATCAAGGGCAAGGAAGGTTTCATGAGGTGCCTCTGGAACGACACGTTTGATAATACGACCAATCTTTTCCAACTCGGCCATAAGGTTATCCTTGTTTTGCAGACGACCTGCTGTATCAATCATGAGAATATCAATTCCTTCTGCTACAGCACGTTCCATCCCATCAAAGACCACACTTGCTGGATCAGCTTTTTCAGGGCCCGTCACAACAGGAACATCAACACGACGGCCCCATTCAGCTAGCTGGGCCACAGCTCCCGCACGGAAGGTATCTGCCGCAACCAACATGACTTTCTTGCCAGCTTGTTTGTAGCGATGAGCTAATTTCCCGATAGAAGTTGTTTTCCCAACACCATTCACTCCAACAAAGAGCATGACTGTCAAGCCATCTTGGAAATGGATTTGTTCATCGTAGTTGCCATCCTTCTCATAGAGTTCAACCAATTTCTCGATAATGACACGACGGAGCGCATCAGGCTTCTTAGCATTTTCGAGTTTGGCTTCATAACGTAGTTCTTCTGTTAAGTTTGAAGCGACTTGCACACCGACGTCGCTCAAGATGAGCAGTTCTTCCAATTCTTCGAAGAATTCTTCATCGACAGAACGGAAGTTGGCAAAAAAAGCATTCAAACGAGCTCCGAATCCCGTACGGGTTTTCTTTAGACTGCGGTCATATTTTTCCTGCACGGTTTCTTCAACCTGAGGAAGTTCTTCTTCTACTACTTCTGACGCTAGTTCTTCCTCAGTTTCTTGGCTCTCTTCTTCTAAAACTTCTTCAGGCTCTTGGCCTTGCTCTGTCTCATCAACCTCTTCTTGAACCGTTTCCTCAACTGTTTCTGGTTCAATCACTCCTTCTGTCAAGACCTGAGGAAGTTCTTCTTGAGCAAGAGTTGCTTCCACTTTGTCCCTTCCTGCCTCTTCCTGATTTGGTTCTTCGATAGCCGTTTGGTTTTCTTCAACCTCTTCTGACAAATCAAGATTTTCCAGAGCTTCTTTAACAATATCTTCGATTTTCGGCTCTTCTTTTTTCCCGAATAGACGGTCAAATAATCCCATATCCTAGTCCTCCTTTAGCACGTATTCTTCGATAGCCCAAGCAACGGCTTCCTCGTCGTTGGTCATCGGGGTAATCACATTGGCAACTGCCTTAACTGCTGGAACTGCATTTTGCATGGCAACTCCCAGACCTGCCCACTCAATCATAGAAAGGTCATTGGCCTCGTCCCCACAAGCCATGACTTGACTTTGATTGATTCCTAAGTGTTTAATTAATTTCGCTAAACCTGTTGCCTTGTGGACGTTTTTCGGTGACCATTCCAATAAGAGTTCACGCGATTTGAAGATTTCATATTGGTCAAACAAGTCTGGAGAAATCTGTTGAATCGCTGCATCCAAAGGTTCTTGGGCAAAGGCAGTCACGCATTTATTATACGTCATCTGACTAGATAGATCCTCAAAAGCGACTGGCACGAAAGTCAGAGCTGGATTAAACTTAGCATAGAGACTTTCTTGGTCTGACTGGATTTGATAGACTGTTCCTTCTGAAATAGCATCTAACGGAAGTCCGAGTTTTTCAGTTTCCTCGTACAATCGTGCCACATCGTCGATTGAAAAGACTGTTTTATCGAGAATCTCTCCTGTATTTTTCTGAACAAGCCCTCCATTAAAAGTGATGGTGTATTCATTCTCTTGTCCATCTGTTCCCAACTCCTTGAGAAAGAAATCCATAGCCTTCAGAGGACGTCCTGTTGTCAGTACGACCTTGATGCCACGGTCACGCGCAGCTTTGAGGACCTCCTTGGTACGATCTGTCAGTTTTTTATCTGTTGTCAGCAAGGTGCCATCCAAATCAAGTGCAATCAATTTAATATCTGCCACTATAATCCCTCCATATAAGTCATCACTGATTGGTCCTTATGGTGGCCAATCACTGTCTCTGCTAATTCTAAAATCTCTGGTCGCGCATTTTCAGGAGCGATTGGGTGCCCGACGACCTGCATCATGTGAAGGTCATTGAGATTATCTCCAAACGCCATGACCTGATCCATGCTAAGCCCCAGTTTTTTTGTCAGCTCAACAATAGCCACACCCTTATCAACGTAGTCCAAGACAATGTCGATAGATTCAAAACCTGTGGTCATGGCTTTCACACCAGAAACGTTTTCATTAACCCATGCCTCACCAACTTCTATCGTTTCTTCAGTAAAGTTAGTAGTGAATTTAAAAATCTCATCTGTGATATCTTCCAAACTCGCTACTTTTTGAATGTTTTCATTGTAGTGACGGCTAAACATGAGATAGGTCTCATCCACTGTATCTAATACGTAACAAGCTTTTTTCCCAGTCAAGAGCATTTTACTTTCATCAAAATAGGGCGATTTCTTTAAAGCTTCAAAAGTGCTTAAGTAAAAATCCCGAGACATAGTAGCCTCGTACATATTCTCACCATGAAACTCAACATAACTCCCATTTTCAGCAATAAAAATCACTTCATCACGCACATCCGCAAATAGCTTTTTAAGGGACAAGATACCACGACCCGAAGCCACAGCAAAATAAATCCCCTTTTCCTTGTAAGAAACGAGTAAGTTTTTGAGGCGTTCCATATCAAACCGACCCTCACCATCTAGAAAGGTACCATCCATATCGGTTGCTACAAGTTTAATCATAAAATCCTTCATTCTCCAATTGATAAATCTATCTTCTATTATACCATAGATAAGTTTAAAAAGGTCCAGTACAGTAGGATAGCACTACTTTTTCGGAGAAACTTCAAAGGGCCTAAAAATTAGAATCGTAGAACTTTTTTCAGATAGTTTAAAAAGTTTGTATTCCCCTACTCTTTTCTCTATAATGGAGAGAAAGGAGATGACTATGACAGAAATAAAACATGAAATTGATGCAAACTTTGCAGGCCGACTCAATATCCTACGTGCAGGTGTTCTGGGTGCCAATGATGGGATTATTTCCATCGCTGGAGTCGTTATCGGTGTTGCCAGTGCGACAAGCAATATCTGGATTATCTTTTTATCAGGTTTGGCTGCTATCCTCGCTGGTGCTTTTTCTATGGCAGGTGGCGAATATGTCTCTGTATCCACTCAGAAAGACACGGAAGAAGCCGCTGTCGCTAGAGAGCAACTACTCTTGGATAAGGACATCGAATCTGCAAAACAATCCCTCTATGCTGCTTACCTTCAAAATGGTGAGTGTGAAACGTCCGCCCAACTCTTGACCAACAAGGCCTTTTTAAAAAATCCACTCAAAGCCTTGGTAGAAGAAAAGTATGGAATCGAGTACGAAGAGTTTACCAATCCTTGGCATGCTGCTATTTCTAGCTTTATCTCCTTTGTACTGGGTAGTCTTCCGCCTATGCTTTCAATCACTGTCTTTCCAAGTGACTATCGCATTCCTGCTACTGTCTTTATCGTGGCCCTTTCCCTTCTCGTCACTGGCTATACCAGTGCTAAACTGGGCAAGGCACCTACGAAAACAGCTATGATCCGTAACCTCTGTATCGGACTTCTCACCATGGGCGTAACCTTCCTCTTGGGACAACTCTTTAGTATCTAAGCTAAAAGAAATACCTCGACCAGCATCGAGGTATCTTTTTTACATTTGCACAATCTTACGATAGCTTCTTGAGGTAATCATAAAGATTAAGACATAGACAATGAGGAAGATAGCACAGATGGACAGAGTGACAGTCAGCATCATGGTTGCATCTAGCACACCAATGACTTTTAGGATGAGGCTAAGCATATGATAGGCAAAGGCAAGGTGTAGGAAGGCAAATAGCAAAGGAAGGAAGAATACAGTTAGCACCTGTTTGTTGATAGTTTGCTTGATTTGCTTTTGATCGAGACCGACTTTTTGCAAAATGATAAAGCGTTCACGATCTTCATAGCCTTCAGAGATTTGTTTGTAGTAGATAACAAGAACTGTTCCCACCATAAAGATGATAGAGAGGAAGATACCGATGAAGAAAACTCCACCAAAGAGAGCACTCATCTGCGCACTACTATCAGCCAGATTGCTTCCGTAAACATAGCTTCCTTCTTTGTTTATTTCTCTATTAAAGTTGTTAACGAATTTTGAATAGTCATCTGCAATTTTAAGTTGCTCGTCCTCACTAGCTGTTACATTCATACCCCCATAGTATTGATTAAAGATGGAAGAGTCAGGATGCTGTTCAATAAAGGCTTGTAAGTCAGGAACAACCAAATAGTTATAGTCCGAAGTTAGAATATTGTACTGATTTGGGACATGTTCAAGAATAAAATCTTTTTTGATTTCTTCTTTGATCGTGTAGGTCTGGTTATTCAGAGTCAGTTCTTTCTGCCCTTGAAGTTCCTTGTTTTGAGCAAACAATCCAACTTCCTTACCTGAAAGTCCAAGTTTCTGTCCTGTCATATTCTCATAGTCTTTTTGGTCAAAGACCATAAAAATAGTTTTCGGTTGAACACGATTTTGACCTTTCTCAAAGATTGTCAATTTCGTACCTTCTTGATTTGCCACACCAAAGTTACTGTATGTAAGAACTTCTTTCTTTGTGACAGTCAATCCTTTATCACTAGCATACTTGTTCAAGAGTTTTTCGATGTCTTCTTTTTCAACATTCTGTCCTGTAATCCCAAAATCATGTGGATTCATGACCTTCTTGAAGTTTTCTGAAGCCTTAAAAATGCTTGTTGCAGCAGACATAGTCACCAAGACCATGGTTGAAAGGATGGCAATCGTAGCCAAACCAACCGCATTTTTCTTCATACGGAAAATGAGATTAGATACGGAAATCATGTTGTTGGGTTGGTAATAGTAAGTCTTGTTTTTCTTTAAGATTTGTAAGAAAACTGTAATCCCTGCATTGAAGAGAAGATAAGTTCCCAAAATTACCAACAAGACTGCTACGAAGAAAATCAGAACAGCAGAAAGTGGATTTTCAACTGTTACTGCTAGGTAGTAACCTGCTCCCAAACTAATCAGACCTAGGATGGTTTGGAAACCTAAGAAACGTCCTTTTTTCTCACCACTGGCTTTTTCACGAGAGAGCTGAAGGGCATTCATGCGTGCGATGCGAAAGGCATTGATAAAAATTAGACCTAGGAAGATAGCTCCAAAGACGATGAGAACTAGGATGAAGACAATTGGTTGGAAAGTCGAAACGAGCTCCACTTTCATTTTCATCAGCTTCAGAAGAAGGGCAAAGATTAGCTTATCAAAGAGAGCTCCTAGGCCGAGACCAGCTGTCAAGGTTAAGGAACCAAAAATAAGAAGCTCCTTAAAAACCATACTGATCAAATGGCGCTTTTCAAGCCCCAGCATACCATATACACCCAGCTCCTTGGAGCGGTTCTTCATGACAAAACTATTGGCATAAAGTACAATAATTCCAGAAGCGATGGTAACAACTACCATACCGAGGGCAAGCGTCATAGAGATAGTTTCTCCCCCTCGGATCTTGCCAATATTAGGGTTAAGTGACAGTGAGTAAAAGAGATAGGTGATGGTCACTGCTAAGAGAACAGCTAAAGCAAAGGGATAGTAGAGTTTGCGGTTTTTAATCAAGTTGGATACCGCTAACTTATTGGTTAATCGGAACATACTAATTCACCTCACTTGCCATGACTGTCAAGGTATCAGAGATTTCTTGGAACATTTGACGTTCTGTCTTGTCTCCGCGGTAGATTTGGTTGTAAAGAATGCCGTCCTTGATAAAGAGAACGCGCTTGGCCCTGCTAGCTGCAGCTGTTGAGTGGGTCACCATGAGAATGGTTTGGCCACGTTCATTGATTTCATCAAAAACATCAAGAAGGGCTGCAGATGACTTGGAATCAAGGGCTCCCGTCGGCTCATCTGCAAGGAGAATTTCAGGTTCTGTGATGATGGCGCGTGCTACTGCTACCCGCTGCTTTTGACCGCCTGAGATCTCGTAAGGGTACTTCTCTTGCAATTGGTTGATACCTAGATTCTCAGCAGTCACCACCAATTTTTTCATCATCTCCGTAATGGGCTTTCTTGATAACACTAACGGAAGCAAGATATTATCCTTAACAGACAAGGTATCTAGCAAGTTAAAGTCTTGGAAAACGAAGCCTAACTTCTCACGACGGAAGCTTGAAGCCTGAGAATTTTTAATGGTTGCTGTGTCTGTTCCGTTTAGGTAAACCTGACCACGAGTTGGTTTGTCGAGCATTGCTAGGATATTGAGTAGGGTGGATTTCCCAGAACCAGACTCTCCCATGATAGCCACGTAGTCACCCTTTTCTACTGTAAAGTGAATGTCCTTAAGTGCTTCTACTTGATTGCCTTGGAAACGTGTTTTGTAGATTTTTTGAACGTGTTTTACATCTAAAAGTGTCATGATTTTCTCCTTCTTAATATCCCATCAATTGAAACTGTGCTTGCATCATAGCGCATCCTAGTTGAACGCGCTCGATATCTTTTTGACTTGGTTTTCTTGTTTTCTTTTGTAAGATTCTTTTCATGGTTTTACTCCTTTGTTCTTTATGAGTCTAGTTTATCGCAAAAAAAGGTAGCCTGCCATAACCTAACCTTACAAAAGAGACTTTAATCTTACATTTTTGTAAGATAGAAAAATTTAGAATTTCACTAGAAGTATTGTACCATAAATTCAAAACAAAAAGAAAACCCTTGTGAATACAAGGGGTCTACTGTAAATATTCTATATGATAACAAAGTTGTTTACTTTTCTATACCTCACCAAAACCGTCCATCATTTTCATCAATGGCCTCGGCTTCCTTGCGTTTGCGTGGTCCTGTTCCATACATTTCTGCTTCAATCTCTTCCTTAGTTGGCAGGATAGAGGCTAGGATAATGTAAATAATCACGCCAATCCCAAAATTTGATATGGTAAAAATGGCAAAGAGAAAGCGGACTAGAGTTACATCAAAATTCCACTTGTCTGATAGACCAGCTAAAACTCCCGATACCATGCTGTTTCGTTTCATTTTATAAAATTTTGTATTCATGATTATTTCCTCTTTCGGTATTCTTACAAGTAGTATAGCATGAAACGAAACCAAGAACATCAGTCCTTAGGCCGATTTAAAATGACGAGTTTGCCACGGCAGACGCCACAGCGATAGCGTTTTGTGTCGATTCTTCTCTTACGCTGATAACTTTGCTGGCAAGATTGGCACTGATAGACTAGGTAACTACTTTGGGCTCTCAAAGGGGGAACAAAGCGTAGTCCATCCACTTCTTTCAAAAGTTCCTTAAAATCTCGGTCCTTATGGCGATATCCCTTTTTCTGAAAATAAAGGTGATAGTGACAGAGTTCATGGCGCACAATCTTGCGAAAGACTTCCAAACCTAGTTCATTATAAACCTTGGGATTAAAATCCAAATGCCCATCCTTTGGGAAAAATCGTCCACCTGTCGTTCGCAGACGAGAATTCCACTGGGCTTGGTGTGTGAAAGGTCTACCAAAGTCTTCGAGGGAAACAGACTGAACATACTCAGTCAGTTTCATCTGGAGCTAGGAGCGACAGATTAACTTTTTCACGTTCAGTATCGATTTTCTTAACCCAAACCGTTACCAAATCTCCGACTGACACCACTTGGCTGGGATGTTTGATAAATTTACGACTCATATGAGAAATATGTATCAAACCGTCCTCGTGAATTCCAATATCAACGAAGGCACCGAAGTCAACGACATTCCGTACCACACCTTCAAGCTTCTGTCCGATAACGAGATCCTTGATATCCAGAACATCTTGACGGAGAACTGGAGCATCAAAAGAATCACGGAAATCACGACCCGGTTTTAGGAGGTCTGCAATAATATCTTTAAGGGTTTCTGGTCCAAGGTCTAGTTCTTGCGCCATTTCCTTGACAGAAAGGGACTTAAGCTTATTTTGTGCTTCTTCATTTAAGTCCTTGATATCCAAGCGTTTGAAGAGCTCCTTAACTGCAGCATAGTTTTCTGGGTGAACTCCAGTATTATCAAGAATATTGCTACTTTCAGGGATACGGAGGAAACCAGCAGCCTGCTCAAAGGCTTTGGCACCTAGACGAGGAACCTTCTTGATTTGAGCGCGTGAAGTGATTTTTCCTTCTTCTTCACGGTATTTGACGATATTTTCAGAAATGGTTTTATTGAGTCCAGCTACATGGGAAAGAAGAGCTGGGCTGGCTGTGTTAACATTGACACCGACTTGGTTGACCACGGTATCCACGACAAAGTCCAGACTTTCAGACAGTTTCTTCTGACTGACATCGTGCTGGTATTGCCCGACACCGATTGACTTGGGATCAATTTTGACCAATTCAGCAAGGGGATCCTGCAAACGACGGGCAATAGAGATAGCAGAGCGTTTTTCAACGGTTAATTCTGGAAATTCCTGACGCGCAAGTTCGCTGGCAGAGTAGACAGAAGCGCCACTTTCATTGACGATAACATAGCTGACTTCTGGAAAATCTTTAAGAACTTCCGCCACAAAGGCTTCACTTTCACGACTGGCAGTTCCATTTCCGATAGCAATAATTTCCACACCGTATTGACCAATCAAGTCCGACAAATCTTTCTTTGCTTCTTCAATCTGACGAGCTGATGCTGGTTTTACTGGATAAATGACTTGGGTTGTCAACATTTTACCTGTTGTATCAACGACAGCAAGTTTGGCACCTGTACGAAAGGCAGGGTCAAATCCTAGAACCACGCGCCCTTTCAGCGGAGCAACCAAGAGGAGATTGCGCAGGTTGTCAGAAAAGAGTTGGATAGCTCCTTCTTCTGCTTTCTCAGTTAATTCTGTCCGAATGCGTCGTTCGATAGCAGGCAAGACCTTTTTCTTAACTGACTGTTGAACAACTTCATCTATATAGGCATTTTTCACCTTGAAACGGGCAGCAAAGAAAGCAAGAATACGATCTGACGCGTGCTCAAAACCGACTTTTAAGACACCTAGTTTCTCACCACGATTGAGGGCCAAGGTACGATAACCCTGCATGTTGCCAACTGTCTCTGAGAAATCGTAATATATCTGAAAAACTTGTTTTTCATCAAGACTCTCATCCTTGACTTGCGAAGTGATTTTAGAGTGTCTCAGAACTTCCTGATAGGTCATAGCACGTAGATTGACATCTTCGGATAAGGCTTCTACCAAGATATCAACCGCTCCAGCTAAGGTTTCTTGATCAGTCGCAAATCCTTCACAGACAAACTTCTCGGCTTCTTTCTCTAAGTCAGCTACGTTCTGCAAAATCAAGCGTGCGAGAGGGAAGAGTCCAGCTTCGCGAGCAATGGTTGCCTTGGTCCGACGCTTTTCCTTGTATGGAAGATAGAGTTCTTCTACGTCTGCTAGTTTTTCAGCAGCTAAGATAGCTTCTTCCAATTCCTTTGTTAGCTTGCCTTGTTCTTGAATCTTAGCCAAGACTGCTTCCTTGCGGTCATTGAGATTAGTCAGGCTTTTATCCAAGTCAATAATGGCCTTAATCGCCACTTCATCCAGACTACCAGTCATATCCTTTCGATAACGCGCGATGAAGGGAATTGTCGCCCCTTCAGCCGTTAAACTTAGAACACTATCGATTTGCTTTAAGGTTACACCCAAATCTTGGGAGATTTTTTCATATTTTTTATCCATAAACCTATTATACCATAAGGGATAAGGCTTGTTTCATCTTACCTGTTTTTACCTCTTTGATTGTCAAAATAAAAATAATCCCTTTTCTGCAAAATAATAGTATAATAGAGGTAGAATGTAGAAAAGAGGTAGGCCCATGGCTGTTAAATTTACAAAAACGGATGACTTGGACAAGATGTTTGAAGAATTCGCCAAACTTCCTGACTTAACACAAGTCACTTTCCCAGATGACAAAAACAAAAAAGAAAAAGTTGAGAAGAAAAAATAGATGACTTTTTTCCAATCTCTTCCTCCTAGCATCTTACAAGCGGGAGCTATTTTTCTCTCCATCATCGTCGAAGCCCTTCCTTTTGTCTTGATTGGTAGTATTATTTCCGGCTGGATTGAAGTCTACATCACACCAGATAAAGTCACTGAGTTTCTCCCTCGCAATCGTTGGGGGAGAATCTTTTTTGGTACCTTCATTGGCTTTCTCTTCCCATCCTGCGAGTGTGGAATCGTTCCGATTATCAATCGTTTTTTGGAAAAGAAAGTCCCCAGCTACACGGCAGTTCCTTTTCTGGTGACTGCTCCTATCATCAATCCTATCGTTCTTTTCGCTACCTATTCTGCCTTTGGCAATTCCTTAAAAATTACCTTCTTGCGAGCTCTGGGAGCCATTGTAGTTGCTTTGGTATTGGGTATTTTTCTAGGATTTTTCTTGAAGGAATCTATTCAAAAAGAGAATCCTATCACTTGCCATGAACATGACTTTTCACACTTGAGTCCCGCTAGAAAAGTCTTTCAGGTCTTTATACAGGCTATTGATGAGTTTTTCGATATGGGGCGCTATTTGGTCTTTGGTTGTCTCTTTGCAGCTATCGTGCAGGTCTATGTCCCGACTCGGATTCTGACCTCTATCAGTGCTAGCCCACTCCTTGCGATTCTCTTGCTCATGTTTCTTGCCTTTCTCCTCTCGCTTTGTAGCGAGGCGGACGCCTTTATCGGAGCTTCTCTTCTCTCGAGCTTTGGCCTAGCACCAGTCCTTGCTTTTCTAGTCATTGGCCCCATGCTTGATATCAAAAATCTCCTCATGATGAAGCACTATCTCAAAGCGCGCTTCATCTGGCAATTCATGGGCGTCGTGACTCTGCTTGTCTTGCTTTATTCTTACATGATGGGGGTGATGTTATGATCCGTTTTATCATTCTACTGGGTTATTTTTCCCTAACTCTGTATCTGCAACTATCTGGCAAGCTCAGTCACTACATTAACCTCCACTATTCCTATCTAGTCTATATTTCTATGGTTCTTTCTCTTCTGTTGGCTCTGGTCCAATTCTACATCTGGATCAAGAAAATCAACTCTCACAGCCATTTAGAAAGTCGTCGAGCTAGACGAATCAGCATCCTTTTACTGTCACTACCTCTATTGATTGGAGTTGCCTTTCCGACAGTAAGTTTGGACTCGAGAACCGTATCTGCTAAGGGATATCATTTCCCACTTGCTGAAGGAATCAACACAGCCATTCAGGCAAGTGAAGGCACATCCAGTCAATACCTCAAACCCGATACCAGTACCTATTTTTCCAAATCTGCTTATGAAAAGGAAATGAGGACTACAGCTGATAAATACCTCACCCAGCCAACCATTCACATCACTGATGAAAACTATATGGAGGTCATGGAAGTTCTCTATGACTATCCTCAAGAGTTTGAAGGAAAGAAAATCGAATTTACAGGCTTTGTCTATAACGATCCTAGCCATGAAGATAGCCAGTTCCTCTTTCGCTTTGGAATCATCCACTGTATCGCAGACTCTGGAGTATATGGACTCTTGACAAAGGGGAACTCCCGCCAGTATCCTGACAATACTTGGATCACCGCTAGAGGAACCCTGACCCTCCACTACCATAAAGAACTCAAACAAAAACTCCCAACATTAGAGGTTGAGAGTTTCACAAAAGTAGACAAACCAGAAAATCCTTATGTCTATCGCGTGTTTTAATAAAAAGTAGCCTTTACAGGCTACTTTTTATTATTTAGCAATTTTCTAACCTCTTGAGCACCAATCTGATCGCCTGCCTTTTCAAAAAGAGCAATAGCTTGTAAAAAATTTTCATGTGATTCTTCAGGATTTTGTATCGAACCAATCTCTCCTAAACCTCTATAGGCACAAGCTTGGGCAATTAAATCATCTGTTTGCAAAGCTTGTTTTAAGGACTGTTCCATATACATGAATGCTTCTGCTACTTTCCCTAGCTTTAATCGTAAATAACCTTGCTCATAATTGTTAACAGAAGATTTGAGGGTATCCTCTGTAAAAGCTTCTTCAATGATTTTTTGCTCTCTTTCGATATAGAAAAGGGCTGTTTGAAATTCATTCATTTCACGATAAACCATGGCTAACTGATGATAGCCTATATGTTCATTTTCTGGGTCGCTTTTAGTTCGTGCTAAGTCAATGTAACGCTGATAGATACTTAAGCACTCGTTGTATTTTTGCTCTTCAAGATAAATATACCCCATCAAATTTAACAAACTAAAATCTGTGCAAGTTTCCAATAAAAAATCAGCTTCAACTAATTTTTTAGCCTCATTAATCTTACCCTCAAACAATAAATCCCATGCTTGATTCATACATATCCTCCCGCTTCTTACGTTGTATAGAAAAAAATTGACAAATCGCTATCAGACTCGTATTTTTTCCAAGCTAAACTGAAGCCATAATAATCTTCAAATTCAGGGTGCCAGTCATAATAAAGTGGGACACGACTATACTTTCTTGCTACAACTTCGTCTTCAAATTCTGGAGACTCCCCTGCTGTAATACCAAATTGAAGGCCATTTAGTTCCCAAGTATTTCCCCAAACGTTTTCATCAGAGAGAACATCGATCCATCTAGAAGCATCAATATCAAAATCTGCACATAATTCCAGTTCATAGAATCTTCTACAATTAATCTCTGAAGGTTTTATATAAAGGGCGCTATCAACTTGGTACTTTTTATCTCTGACTTGAATCTGTGTGATTTTCATTGGAATCGGAACTCCATTTAATTCTAACCAGAAATAGCCTAAAGGAGTTTTGATACTATAATATGTTTGCTGAGAGTTGGGGTTAGCGTTTTTAGAGCAAACATCTAGAATTCTTCCTAGCTTTTTTAAATTTCTAAAAACGTTTTTCGAAGTGATTGGGTCGAAATGTGAATACCTACGAACGACACGTTTTAACTTTTCAACAGGAAAAGTGATATCCTTTGGTAGGGCATGATACTTCTGTACAACTAAAGCAGTTTTTTCAGTATTTTCCTTCCCGACTGGGACAATAACAGCGTGTCCTATATGGATATTTGGGTCATCACAGATATACGTATAGCCATTCCCTCCCTCCTGAAACTCAACCACAACAAGATTTAACTCTTGATCTGGATCAAAGAGAGGCTCTACCTTTTCTACTTCTTGGCGCTCATAAAAAGTAAAGTGATCTCCATCCCCGTCTTCTCCAAAAACCATGAAACTGCCACACTCAGGGCACTTCCACATATAAAATGACGCTTCAGAAATATCAGCATAAGAAATTTTATTATGGTCGTCAGCTTTATTTATGATTTCTTCAAACAACTCATCTGAATAAACTGAATAAGCATTTGGATCGGGCGCTCGGTGATCATTCATAGCTTGCCCACATTTACATGTCCATTTACCCATAAAAACCTCAGTCGTGCTCTAATTCTTCAAGGAAAAATTGATTTAGAGCTCTCCAGTCTTTCTTTTCCTCGCTAACACTTTGAACGTATGCATCTAGCTCTTGGATATTAGCTAAAATATAATCTTGAATTGGCATAATCGGATCAATTTCCATACCTTCAGGCTCATTTATCTTAATGTCTAGCAATCTTGAAACATGCTCCTGCATTTGAGACGGAAGTAATTCTTTGACCAAATCATCAAACAAAATCGGTGGAACAGAATGGTATTTTTCAATCCAACGACAAGCCAAAATGGGACGCAGCGCATAGAAATACTTTTTAGGTTTGACCTTGTCTCCTGAAAGATACTTATTCATTTGAGTTCTAGCAGTATTCAAGTAATGATACAGCATTTTTTTCTCAGAAAAATACTGGTTAGCAAGAGGACGCATGCGCTCGATAAAATCCGTTTGTTGATAAACAATTGGTGACTGTAACCATTCAAACAGTGTAGGATTTGACTTATAAAGGAGTTTTAAAGTCTTGTCTAAATCCCAACCACTCACATCCCAAGTATCGTCAATTGGTAGCTCGATAACATCACGCTGTTCATTTAAACGGAGATAAAAATCTTGCTTGTGTTTGTAGATAAAACGTACATCAAAGTCACTATCGGGAGACTCAAAACCCCAGGCACGACTACCAGACTCAATAGCCCATAAAACTCTGACACCATAATCACGCTCAATTTCTGCTAATTTTCCCGGTACCAGAACATTCATTTCTTCTTGCGTTTGCATAATAAAGCCTCGTCTATAATTTGGACATAAATAGTTACTAAAATAGGTAACTAAGAGGACTGAAAGTGCATTATATCACACTTTCAAAACTACAATCAAATAAACTAAACCTTCTATAAGCTTATTCAGACGTTTTCTATACCTGAGACTCTTGAATGATAGACTCTCCATCCTTCCAGTTTCGAGCAATCTCTTCGTCTTTCTGGAGTTGGTCTACCAGTTCCTCTACGGAGTCAAATTTGACCATATCACGAACACGGTCCAACCAGTAGACCATGACTGTCTCACCGTAAATATCGTCTGAAAAGTCGAAAATATTAACTTCAAAACGTGGTTCTTCTCCATCAAAGGTAACATTTTTGCCAACACTCGCCATGCCACGATATCTTTGACGTTGCACCTCGACATCGACTACGTAAACACCGTCCGCTGGCATGTAAGTTCGGTCTCTTAGGACCAGATTGGCTGTTGGATAACCAATAGTCCGCCCACGAGCATTTCCATGAACGACCATTCCACGAGATGGGAGCGGAGTGCCGAGCAGATGATTGACTTCCTTTACATCTCCATCAAGAATTGCCTGACGAATCCGTGTAGAACTAATCTTGCCCTTTTCGTCTTCGACCGGAGGAACAATGATGATCTCTCCATCAAAATAGTCCTTCAGTTCATCCGCAGTTTTCTTATCAGAGCCAAAAGTATAGTCAAATCCTGCTACGATAATAGCTGGTTTTAGAGCTCGAACATAGGTATCAAAGAATTCTTGACCCGTTAAACTAGCAAATTTGCTACTAAAGTCAAGTAAGAAAAGAGCCTCTACCCCATGCCATTTCATCTTGTGCTCCCGTTCCTCATGATTGACGATATGGAGCATAAGCTCAGGTTGGTATGGTTGCAAGGCAAGTTTTGGCGACTCTGTAAAGGTCATTACGACAACTGGCAGATAATCCTTCATCGAAGCCTTGCTGGCCACTTCAAAGAGTTTCTGATGTCCCTTGTGTATGCCATCAAAATAACCTAGTACAAGGACTGTTTTCCCTGGTACTGCAATATCTTTTTCGTTCTTAATAGGTACTGTTGTAATCATGAAACTATTATATCATAGAGAAAGTCTTTTCGCTAAGAGGAAATCCCAAATGTCGTTTTTTGCGCCTGAACTGACCGTAAGAGAAAATTTAGCACTTTAGTTTAAAAAAATAGCACCTCCTAAGAGATGCTATCATTTGGTAACTAGTCTATTGTTTCTTCTAAATCTTTTAACTTAACCGAAACAATCTTAGAAACACCTGATTCTTGCATGGTAACTCCATAGATAGAGTCCGCTGCCGCCATCGTCCCCTTACGGTGGGTCACGACGATAAACTGACTATCCTTGTCAAAGCGATTGAGATAGTCCCCAAAGCGTTTGACATTGGCTTCGTCCAGCGCCGCCTCTACCTCGTCCAAGATAACAAAAGGAATGGTCTTAACACGGATAATGGAGAAGAGCAGAGCCAGAGCAGATAGGGCTTTTTCACCACCACTCATGAGGTTGAGAGACTGGATTTTCTTACCTGGTGGTTGAACAGAAATCTCCACACCAGCTGTTAAAAGGTCACCCTCAGTTAATATCAAGTCTGCCTGACCTCCACCAAACATCTGTCTAAAGGTCACTTTAAAGGACTCACGAATCGCCTCAAAGGTTGATTTAAAGCGTTCCTTAACCTCATCATTCATCTCTGTGATAGTCTCAAGGAGCAGGTTTTTCGCAGACAAAATATCATCTCGTTGGCTATTGAGGAAATCCAGACGGTTGTGAACTTCTTCGTACTGGTCAATAGCGTCCAAGTTGACAGGACCCAGCGAGCGAATAGCTTTCTCAAGATCTTTAACCTCTTGCTCCGCCAGAGTTAGATTTTCCAGTTCATGAGCCTTTTCTAGAGCTTCAGTGTAGCTGATCTGGTACTGGTCTGTTAATTGAGCTTGTAGATAGCGCAAGCGTTCGCTGATCTTTTCTTTCTTGGCTTCAGCACGTGTTTGTTTACGAATCCACTCCTCATTCTGCTGACGAGCCTGGTCCAAATGGCTGGCAATATCATCCAGCTGGCCTTCGATATCATCCAACTCAAACTGCTTGCGAATCAGACCTTGTTGAAGATTGGCTTTCTGAGTTTTGGCCTCTTCCGCCTGCTGACTTAGCAGATCCGTATCAACCTTCTCAAGATTATCAACCTTTTCTTGGAGTAAACGCTGGATTTCCTCTTGTTCAAAATTGAGATTATCCAATTCCCTACCTAGGCGTTCAATATCAGTCACTTCATACCGCTTTTGTCCTTGCAGTTCTGACTTAAGCAAGCGTGCTTGCGCTACTTGTTCCTGCAAGTTTTGATAGCGTTCTTGAATAGCGTTTTTATTAGACTTAATCTCTTCAATCTCAGCTTCTAGATTTTGCTTTTCACTCGCGATAGTAGCAAGGCGCTCTTGGCATTTTTCCTTATCCGCTTGCCAATCTCCTTCAGAAAGACGATTTAATTCCTCTTCTTGAAGTTTCCAAAGAGTTTCTAACTCTTCCACTTGCTGCTTGGTTTGTTGATAAGCAAGGTACAAGCCTTGCTCCTGAATACGAGCTTGCTCACCCTGAGATTTGATGGCTTCTAATCTTTCTGCCAAAACCGCCATCTCATCTTGCAAGGTCTTCAAACTTGCTTCTTCTGACCGCAAGTCAGCTTCTTCCTCAGCAATTTCTTTTTGTAATTGCTCTAGTTCTGGCTTGATGAAGATACTGTTATTTTGACGATTGGCACCACCCGCGTAGGAACCACCAGTACGCAACTCTGTCCCATCCAGTGTCACCATACGAACCTGGTAACGAACCTGACGAGCAGCTGCACGCGCATGTTCTACAGTATCAAATATTGCTGTCGTTGCGAGCAAATTCTTGAAAATAGCTTCTAGTCTCTTATCAAACGACACCAACTCATCAGCCATACCAAGGAAGCCTGAACTTGAGGCGATAGCATCTTGATTCTGACTAGAAATCGTACGAGCCTTGATAGTCGTCAATGGAAGAAAGGTCGCACGACCGGCTCTGTTGCGCTTAAGGAAATCAATAGCCTTAGTCGCCGCATTCTCATCTTCTACGATGATGTGCTGACTGCTTGCTCCAAGCGCAATTTCTAGGGCAGTTTGATAATGAACATCAAAAGTCAAATGTTCACTAACTGCACCAATAATCCCGCCAAGGTGGTCTTTTTCTTGGAGAACACTCTTAACACCCGCGTAAAAGTTGCTATGATTTCTAAGGATATTCTCTAAACTTTGGGCTCTAGCCTGCTTGTTTTTGAGACTATCCAGACGGTCAAAGAGTTGGCTCTGCTGGGCTTGGTAAGAAACTTTCTGCTCCTCTTGTTCCTTGGCACTAGCTTGGTAGTCAGCCAATAATTTCTGAACCTGCTCCTTGGCAGTTTCAAGCTCAGCCTGTTGTTGACTGGCCTTCTCTTTAGCTGTAGCCAGTTGTTCTTTCAGTTTCTCAAGTTGATCTGCTTGTTTTTGAGATAACTGACGGCTGTTCTCTAGTTCATTCTCGATGCGGGTCAACTGGTTTGAGACATCCGCTTCTTCTTGTAAAAGAGCGACAAAGCGTTCGCGCAAGAGCTCAATCATTTGGTCAGGATCATCTGAAAATGCCAACAACTCCGCTTCTAAACGATTGAGTTCCTTGTTATTTTCAGCTAGATTTTCCTCTAACTGTGCCAAGTTTTCTTCTTTTTCAGATTTCTCTTTACTTAGAGTCTTTCTCTTATCTTCCAAAGCAGTCAAACGGGCTTGTGCTTCTTGTTGATTGAGGGCTACCTGCTCGGACTCCAGTTTGGATAGGGCTAATTTTCGTTCTAAATCGCTGATTAGATTCGTCAGATCCATCAAACTTCCTTGGTCTTTGGACATTTGAGCTTGGAGATCCTGGCGTTTCTTTTTAAGACTTTGATTTTCCTCTTCTAACTCTTGACGCTTTTGGTAATAGCTAGTCAAAAGTTCCTGAACCTGAGTTAGTTCTTCTTCTGTTAGCTCTAGTTCTGCCTTGTTTTCCTTGATCTGAGCAACCAAAACATCTAAGTAAATAGCCTTACGTTGACCATCCAAGTCTAGAAACTTCCGAGCATTCTCGGCTTGTTTTGCAAGAGGCTTGATTTGATTATCCAACTCATAGATAATATCCTCTAAGCGATCTAGATTGTCCTGAGTTTGTTGCAGTTTGCTCTCTGTTTCTTTTCGACGAGTCTTGTATTTCAAAACTCCTGCAGCTTCTTCAAAAATAGCTCGACGTTCTTCGGGCTTAGAGTTAAAAATTTCCTCAACCTTCCCTTGAGAGATGATGGAGAAGGAATCACGACCCAAACCGGTATCCAAGAAGAGGTCGTGAATATCGCGGAGACGGACTTTTTTGCCATCAATTCGATACTCGCTATCTCCACTACGGTAGATATGGCGTTCTACCTTAATGACTTGCCCTGCATCCTTGATAAAACCATCTTCATTATCCAAGGTCACTACAACAGAAGCATAATTGAGCGGTTTGCGACTTTCAGTTCCAGCAAAGATGACATCCGGCATCTTGCCCCCACGGAGACTCTTAACACTTGACTCCCCCAAGGCCCAACGCAGACTTTCTGTAATATTGGACTTTCCAGATCCATTTGGTCCAACAACCGCCGTCACACCTTGGTCAAAGACGACCTTAGTCTTGTCAGCAAAAGACTTGAATCCCTGAATTTCGATTTCCTTTAAATACATGAATCCAGCCCTTTCTCAACGGCATTTTTGGCAGCTTCCTGCTCTGCTAATTTCTTAGAACGACCTTGACCTTGACCAATGCTCTTACCTTCAACCAGAACTTCTACATCAAAAACCTTATCGTGGGCAGGACCCGTTTCAGAAATCACCTGATAACGAATAGCCACATCGCCATTGACCTGAAGTAACTCTTGGAGATGGGTTTTGTAGTCTGTAATCATCTCAAATTCGCCTGCTTCAACCTTAGGAATCATGACTTGATAGATAAATTCCTTGACCTTGGCCACATCCTTGTCCAAAAGGAGAGCACCAAGAAAGGCTTCGAAGGCATCACCAAGAATGGTGTCACGATTGCGTCCACCAGATTTTTCTTCCCCCTTACCCAGCTTGATAAACTGGTCAAACTGGCAATCACGCGCAAAACCAGCCAAACTCTCCTCACGGACAATCATGGCACGGAGTTTAGACAAATCTCCCTCTGGTTTCTTAGGATATTTTTTATACAGATATTCTGAAATCAATAATTGCAGAACAGCGTCTCCTAAAAATTCCAAGCGCTCATTGTGTGAAATTTTTAAGAGGCGGTGCTCATTGGCATAACTCGTATGAGTAAAGGCAGTCTCCAGTAAGTTTTTGTCTGCAAATTCGATTGCAAAATGGTTCTTTAGTACAGTTTGTAATTCTTTCATACCAACCTCTTTCTAACTGATAACAGTCCTTTTTATTATATCAAAAAAAGCCCCCTGAGTCACTTTAAAATGGGACTGGAAAGCATTTGGGCATTCTTTAGACAGAGATTTTCAGTTTTAGAGGCAAATTTGGTTCAGTATAAAGAAAAAAGCCCTATTAAAGGCTTTTTAGGATGTTTACATCCACCCTGAGGGAATCGAACCCCCATCTCAAGAACCGGAATCTTACGTGATATCCATTACACTAAGGGTGGAAACTTGTTTTATTATAACAGAAATTTGCTCTAATAACAAGTTTTTTTTCTAGATGGATAGCCCGTCTTAGTGGGAAGCATCCCCATTCCAGATTGAGTTTTTCACGATAACATAATCAACGTGTTTAAGGTCAGCAACCTGACGTCCACCAGCGTAGGAAATAGCACTTTGAAGGTCTTGTTCCATCTCAGTTAAAGTGTCTTGCAGGTGACCTTTGGCAGGAAGCAAGATGCGTTTTCCTTCGACGTTTTTATAAGCACCCTTTTGATATTGTGAAGCTGAACCGTAGTATTCTTTGAACTGTTCGCCATCGACTTCAATCGTGTTTCCTGGACTTTCGATGTGTCCTGCAAAGAGAGAGCCAATCATGACCATGCTGGCACCGAAGCGGATAGACTTGGCAATATCGCCATGAGTACGAATTCCTCCATCAGCGATAATCGGTTTACGTGCTGCCTTAGCACACCAACGAAGAGCAGCCAACTGCCAACCACCTGTACCAAAACCAGTCTTGACCTTGGTGATACAAACCTTACCAGGACCGATTCCAACCTTAGTAGCATCCGCACCAGCATTTTCAAGTTCACGCACGGCTTCTGGTGTTCCTACATTTCCAGCAATAACAAAAGTATCTGGTAATTCTTTCTTGATGTGTTGAATCATAGAAATCACGCTATCCGCATGACCATGGGCAATATCAATCGTGATGTATTCCGGAGCATCAGCCTTGAGCTGGCTAACGAAATCATACTCGTAGTCCTTAACACCAACAGAGATAGAAGCAATGAGTCCTTGATCGTGCATGCGTTTAATAAAAGGAATGCGTCCTGCCTCATCAAAACGGTGCATAATGTAGAAGTAACCACCTTTAGCTAGTTGCTCTGCTACATTTTCATCCAAAATCGTCTGCATATTCGCTGGCACAACAGGTAGTTTAAAGGTGTGATTTCCTAGAGTGACACTTGTATCCGCTTCTGCACGGCTTTTAATCACACATTTATTTGGAATTAATTGAATATCTTCATAATCAAAAATTGGAAATTCATTTAACATATCAATGTCTCGTTTCTTTTATAATGACCTACCTATGCTTGCGCATCTCTACGTCTTTTCCGACGTTTCCTTAATTTATTATAAACTAAAGTACAGTTTTTGTCAAATAATTTTATAAATTAAAATGTATTGTTCGGGTTTTACTTATATCAAGGACAAAAAAGTGGAGAGATTATTTTCTCCCCACTGATTTAGTAATATTCCTTTTAAAAGCTTCTTCAGAGTTTTCCATCATTTCACAAAATTCACGATAGGATGAAGACTCTCTAGGAATTTGGATAGACCATTTCTTTAACAAAGCTCCATAACCTGCTAGCTTTCCTATCTCATTATCAACAACCTTGTCCTTGCTCGGAAAAACAAGACCAGCCTTCTCAGCTTTTAAAATATAAGAATACGAAATCAGCTGGAATAAGTCCTCACGGTTGATCCCTTTTTCAGTAAACTCTAGTTTTTTATATTTAGCATCTAGAACAATCTTTCGTTCCCTATCATAAAAATCTGGATATACTTTCCGTTTCCCAACAGAAAATACCGAAATACCACCTAGCTTTTCTTTATTCCGTGGATGGATGAAATCTTTTGGCAACAAGGTATGAACATACTCTTCCCAAAGCCAGGCAACATCAAAAAGAATACCATGAATTTTTTGATCTTGATACCCTAAGCCGTGCTTTTCTTGGTTTAGGATCATCAGACAAAGTTCTTGTAACTTTCTGTACTCGTGAAAGTATGCATGACGTATAGGTTTAGATTGATTTCCCCGAATAATCTTAACACGATCAGCTAGTTTATAAGAAGGCGTTACACGCACGATTTCAGCTACGTTTTCACGACTAGTTGAGAGATTATCTAGCACCCCTTGACCAATGCTTTTCTGGTTCTTAATGTATTCAATAGTGTGACGGACCAACTGCATGAGGGGATTATCATAGGTGAACTCTCTCGTTGTGTAGGCAATATTTCCCGTGAAAGGAAGGTTTTTCTTGAGATGGTTTCTTACATCAATCACTCCCTTAACATTACTGTCATTATGAGAAAATCGATGGTATTCCTTATAAAGACCTTTTCGAATAGCAGCTTGTAGATACTTAGGGAAGAGATACATCAAAAGTTGATAGAGCTTATCTTCACGCGACAAAGCAACATCTAAACTAGTGAGATTGATATGAAGAACCTTGTGTAAGAGATAATGCAAAAAATGGTCATTACTCTCATCAGAAAAACGAGAGGAAATCGTTAATCTTTCCTGACCACAACCCAGAAAACCAATCACATTTCCTGTCTTGATTTCCTGATTAACTGTTTCAAAGATTTTTTGGTCCTTTTCTAAGTCAGGGGAATTCTTCAAATCATTTGGAAAAATGAAAACACGTTCATCTTGGGATAGACTTTCCAAGGTTCTGTCTAAAAGAAGATTGCTTAGTTTAGGATATTCTTCAACAAATTCTTCTTTAACAATCTTGTGTTGATTATCAGTGATCCGCATCATCGTTTTCATCGCCTTCATTGTCATCAGCTACTGTCTGATCTTTTTGCTCATTCTTTGTCAGATCGAATGCTTTTTTCAATGTTTCTAGAGTTTCAGCTTCATCATAAGAACCACGTACATAATCTTCCAAAAGCGGTTTGAGATAATCAGACCAGAGTAATTCATAGTCAAAATTTATATACTGCAACTCACAGAAATAACTTGGTCCAATATGGTAATGACTGTTTAATTCTTGAACGTTTTCAATAGCAGCATTCAAGTTCCTTAGTCGAATTTTAGCTTCTTTTGCATCTTCACCTAGTTCTTCATCTAGAATGTGAAGTCGACTTTCAGCCGTAACTTCAACAAAGCGGAAACGACGACGCATAGCAAAATCGAAAGTATCAACAGATCTGTCTATATCATTCATGGTTCCGATAATATAGACATTGTCAGGGATATAAAATTTCTCATCAGTTTCATGTAAATTAGCATATTGGGTAGATACACTTCCCTTTTCACCACGATAGCCTTTATCAACTGAGAAAAAGAGTTCCCCAAAAATCTTAGAAATCTCACCACGATTGATCTCATCGATGATGAAGACGAATTTCTTATCAGTATCAATTTCTGTTGGGGAAACATAGTCTTTCAAACCAAATCTCTTTCTCAATGTTTCTAGGACAGTTTTTCCACCACTTTTGTAGTATTCTTGCTTATTATAATTTTTATCTTTATACAACTCGTAAACATATTTGCGAGGTAGTGACCATCCTGGAACACCACTATCATAATTTACTGACAAATTTTGTCTACTATTAACAGATAAGTAAGATGTTTTTGTTATATATTCTTTTTCTTCAGCAACATTTATATATTCTAAGTAAGAATCCCAAGCCTCATCAAAATTATCTTGTCCTCCAATCAATTGGGCTTCTTTTGCTTTCTGACAAAAATCTTTAAAAATACCATCCTGTAGCTTAAACTCAATAGCTCCATCCCCATTTGATACCGGTCTCAATCCCTCTACAAAATCCGTATAATCATAGGATGGGTGAAATTGTACAAATCCAATTTGGTCTTCGTTGCCACCCGTTAATTCTTTGGCAATTTCTTTAGCAAGATAAGTTTTTCCTGTACCAGGTGCACCACGGAGGATGAGGTTTTTGGATTGTAACAAGATATTACTCAAGGGATGATGAATATTATTTTGTTCAGACATTTCTTTCTCTTCTTGCTTATTATCAGCGTCTATAAAATCTTTTGAATACTCAAATAAAATACTACCCAACATTGAAGATTCTAATTCAGGATATGTTTTAGAAAACAGTTTACAAATCTCATGATTCTGACGATAGGGCCCTCCTTGATTGCTTTGGGGAATCAACCTATTCCAAAATTCATTTTGACTATTCATATTTACTCCTAAAAAAGAAGGATTCTCAGAATAAATACAAAGTAGTTTTGTGACCACCGCAGAACGCCCAATAAATTCATTCTTTGACTTTTTTATGTCAAAAATAGGGTTATTGAAATCCAACATTCTACCAGCTTGGATGATCTCATACAAATCCGATTTTAATTTGTTAAATCTGTCTTCTAGTTCTGATTCTGGAATGATTTTATTTGCTTGATTTTTATAGCTTTTGGTATTCTCATTCCAATAAATACCAAATTTTGAAGAACCTCCTCCGCCAATTCCCATAAATAATGATTGGTACTTTCCTATCTCAAGAGCATAGCAAAAAGAATTACTTTTAGCACCTTTCCCAATGACGTATTCATCGATAGACATGGTTAAAATTCTATCAAGTGGCCATTCTTTAAGAAATTCTTCACGTAATTTTTCATTGTGAATACTATATTTAAATGCATCTTCTCTTAATCTTATTTTATTTTCTTGGTACCAAGCATAAAAATCATCCAAACTCACTTTTCTTTTCAGCATCAATCGTACTCCTTTTATAATAATGTTCGAATAAAAACTATATATTTCATATATAGAATATCATATTCTATATAAAATGAAAAGAATTTCTAAAGAAAAAGCCTAGTGTAGAGACTTTATTCCCTCTTAACACTAGACTTCTTTTCTATTTTTAATAATACTCGCCCTGACGATAGTCCCATGAGTTAAAGGTGTCTGACAGGTGCATCATGATTTTATCAATGTCAAGCCCTTTGCGGATTACAACTGGAGCTGGTGAAGTTGAGCGAGCTCCTCCTTGTTCTGGAATGAGTTTGCCGTCTTTATCGACCATAGAGACCATCACACCTTGCTCGTAGCGAGTTTCAATCGTTTTGTCAGGTTGGATAGATGCCACGTAGTCGTCTGCCTCGATAACAAGGTCCACTGCTCCTTCGATGCGTTCTCCAATTCCTTCTACCTTGCCACGATTTCCTTTTCCAGATGGGTTAGCTGATGAGGCATAAACCATTTTACCTTCTTCCCAAAGTTTGGCAGCCAATTGTTCACCAGCTTTCCCAAATTTGATAACAAAACAGCTAGTACCACGCACGTCAGTCATAAGTTCTTCACGACCATCACCGTATGCTTTGAGTTTTTCAAAGGCTTCTGGTTTCCAAGGAAGGATACAACCGAGGAGAATGTCTTTGTCCCAATGTTTTTGATAGAAGGCTTCAATTTCTGGGTTGAGTTGTGCTAAAGCGCGAAGCTCGTCCATGCTACCACAAAGTACAACACCTGGCTTGTTACGATTACGTTCTTTAGCCTCAAACTTACGCTCAAGACCTGCCTTATCGCTCGTCATGATAATGTAACCAACTTTTGTGGGGCAAACGATACATCCGCCATCACCTTTTAAAATGTCATAGCCTTCTTGAGAAAGTGTTCCGTTCCATTGAATGTGTTTTGTCATAGTTCTATATTTCCTTTTCTATTTTTCTAATCCTGCCAGTAGGCCGGTCGTTGTTTTTCATAGGTAGCAATCAAGTCTTCATACTGCAAAGTAATTCCGATATCATCCAAACCATTTAAAAGCTTGTGTTTCCACTCGCTATCAATTTCGAAAGTGAATTCTCCAACTGGTGAGATGATTTTTTGTTGTTCCAAGTCTACAGTTACCTGATCGGTCGGTTTGAGTTGGGCTAGCTTTTCTCTAACCTCCCTAGGCTGAACAATAGGCAACATGCCATTATTGAGTTCATTATTGTAATGAATGTCCCCGAAAGAACCTGCAATCACGACCTTAAAACCATAGTCAGCTAGAGCCCAAGCTGCGTGTTCCCTCGAAGACCCCGCACCAAAGTTATCCCCCGAGATGAGAATACTAGCTTTACGATATTCAGGTCGGTTAAAGACAAAGTCTGGATCCTCAGTGTAATTATCGTCCAGATAACGCCAAGCATACATGAGGTACTTACCAAAGCCTTTCTTATCAATCAACTTGAGAAACTGCTTGGGGAGTATTTGGTCGGTGTCGATATTATCATTCATAAGAGGAACGGTCGTTCCCGTATAAACTGTAAATTTCTCCATATCCTCTCCTTACTGGGCTTCTGGCATCTGTCGAACATCTACGAAACGCCCTGCGATAGCTGCTGCTGCTGCCATGGCTGGACTGCAGAGATGAGTCTTAGCGCCAAATCCCTGTCTATCTTCAAAGTTGCGGTTACTGGTTGAGGCACAGTGGACCCCATCAGGGACCTTGTCAGGATTCATCCCTAGGCACATTGAGCAACCAGGGTCTCGCCACTCAAAGCCAGCGTCTAAGAAAACCTTATCCAAGCCCAACTTCTCAGCAGCTCGTTTCACAGGACGAGAGCCTGGTACTACGATTGCTGTTAGATTGGGAGCAATTTTCTTCCCTTTAACAAATCGCGCAGCCAGCTGTAAGTCACTGAGCCGAGCATTGGTACAAGACCCGATAAAGATATAGCCTAGTTCAATGTCCGCTGGCTTTTGACCAGGCTCCAAGTTCATGTAATGATAAGCTCGTTCATCATTCATATCCTTAATTTCTGGAAAACTACTGTCAAAGTCGACGCCCATAGCAGGATTGGTTCCCCAGGTCACCATAGGAGCCAAGTCTGAGACATCCATCCGGATAACCTTATCATAGACAGCATCATCATCGCTGACAAGGGTCTTCCAGTCAGCAACAGCCTCCTCGAAAGCTTCGGGAACGCATTCCCGTCCCTTGAGATAGTCATAGGTAGTCTGGTCTGGATTCATAATTCCCATCTTGGAGCCAAACTCGATGGACATATTGCAGATGGTCATTCTCTCTTCCATAGTCAGTGCATCAACCGCTTGCCCACGATATTCCACCACATATCCTACACCACAAGCAACGCCGTACTTGGCAATTAAGGCGAGAATGTAATCCTTAGAATAAACTCCTTTTTGAGGAACACCAGTGAATTCTACCAGCATTTTCTTGGGTTTAACTTGCCAGAGGGTCTGGGTAGCAAAGACATGCTCGACCTCACTGGTCCCAATCCCAAAAGCGATAGCTCCGAAAGCTCCGTGAGTAGCTGTGTGGCTATCTCCACAGACGATGAATTTTCCTGGTTGCGTCCGTCCTGTCTCTGGACCTACCATGTGAACGATTCCCTGCTTTTCAGAACCGTGGGCAGCATGTTCAATCCCAAACTCCACAACATTTTCAGCAAGCTTATCAATTTGGGCCTTAGAAATAACATCTCGAATATCGTAGATATTGACGGTCGGAACATTATGATCAAAAGTTCCAAATGTCAAGTCTGGCCGTCTCAATCTGCGCCCCGCATCTCGTAATCCTTGAAAAGCTTGGGGACTAGTCACTTCATGAATATAGTGCTGGTCCACATACATGAGTTGAGGCTGCCCCTCTTCTCCTGTGATGACATGGCGGTCCCATAATTTATCAAAAATCGATTTTCCTGCCATCCATTACCTCCAAATAAAATATAAGGCTACTAGTGTGGTCACCATCCCGAGAAACCAAACTGTTTTAAAATACCATTTTCTAGTCTTGTGGTGAAAGGTGATTCCTGCCAACCAGGCACCAAAACCACCACAAGTAAGGGCTAAAATGAGTAAGATTTTCTCTGGGACGCGCCAAGCACCTCTTCTTGCCTTGGATTTGTCAATACCATAAATCAAGAAAATCAGCAAATTCCAAATCAAGAGGGCAAGCGTGATTCCTTCAGTTATCTTCATAGTCTTTCAATGATGGCTTCTGTCATTTCCTTGGTAGAAGCCTTTCCTCCTATATCTCTCGTTAAAATTCCTGCTGCCAAACTGGCTTCTACAGCATGTTCAATGCGCTCTGCATCCTCAAAACGTCCAAAACTATCTCTCAACATCATGGCTACTGATAAAATCATGGAAATAGGATTGGCAATTCCTTGACCAGCAATATCAGGTGCCGAACCGTGAATGGGCTCATAGAGACTTGGGCCATTTTCAGAATGACTGGCTGATGGCATGACTCCAAGTGTGCCAGATAGAACGCTTGATTCATCCGAGAGAATATCGCCGAAAAGATTCTCCGTTACGATGACATCAAACTTAGCAGGATTGGTAATCATGAGCATGGCAGCTGAGTCCACCAACTGGTGTTCCAAGGTCACATCTGGGAAATCCTGAGCGACTTCCTGAGCGACTTCCTCAGCTACTCTGCGCCAGAGTTTTGATGTCGCTAGAACATTTTGCTTATCGATACTAGTAACGATTTTTCTCCGATTTTTTGCAATTTCAAATGCCTTGCGAATGATCCGCTCTACTTCCTCATAGCTGTAGTCGTTGATATCACGCGCTTTGCGCTCTTCAAGGATATGATCCCCAAAGTAAATCCCACCTGTCAACTCACGCACCACGACAAAGTCTACACCAGCAATTCGTTCCGGTTTGAGAGGTGACAAATGCTTGAGACTGTCAAAAATCTTAACAGGGCGAATATTGGCATAGAGATTGAGTTCCTTACGAAGAGCCAGCAAGCCTTGTTCAGGTCGAATCGCTGCCCCATCATACTGAGGACTACCGATAGCCGCAAGGAGAATAGCATCTGCTTCTCTACATGCATTGAGGGTTTCATCAGGTAAGGGATGCCCCGCAGCATCAATACCTGCACCTCCAAAGGGGCATCTGTCTATTTCATAGTCAAAACCTGTTTTTGAAGCTAGAACTTCCAGAACTGCTAAACCAGCTTCCATGATTTCTGGACCAATTCCATCCCCTGCTAGAGCTACTATTTTCTTTGTCATAGCCTTCTCCTTTACACACTAGGCATGTCTCGGTAGGAAACGCTATGCCCCATCTCACCTGCATTCTCTTTTTGAACAAAAGTATTGGCATTGATATAAGCAATAGCCGAAGCCTTTAACACATCAAAATCGAGTCCTGCTGCGTTAAAGATGGTTTCGGTATCTCTGTTTTCAACAGTGACCAAAACCCGTGCTTGAGCATCGATTCCATCTGTTACCGCATCGATGGTATAGGACACCAAGCGGACAGATTGGTTAAAGAACTTATCGATAGCGTTAAAGATCGCTTCAACGGAACCTTGTCCTGTCGCATTAAATTCGACTTTTTCACCATCCATATTAGCCAGACTAACAAGCGCTTCAATGTCATTATCTGCATGGGTTTGAAGTTGTAAATCATCAAAGTGGAAGCCTTCTGGATTTTCAACCATGGTTCCAGCTACCAGAGCTCGAATATCTGCATCTGTAATTTCTTGCTTTTTGTCCGCCAGCGCCTTGAACTTAGCGAAGAGTGGTTTGATATCCTCTTCTGTAAAGTCTAGAGCCAATTCTCTTAGTTTCTCAACAAAGGCATGGCGACCAGACAATTTACCAAGTGGAAGGCTATTACTCTTGACACCGACCAATTCAGGTGTGATGATCTCATAAGTGAGAGGATTTTTAAGGACTCCATCTTGGTGAATGCCCGATTCATGAGAGAAGGCATTGCCACCAACGACAGCCTTGTTTTTAGGAACTGGAATACCAGAAAAGCGAGAAACCATTTCAGACGTATTCATTGTTTCATCCAAAACAATATCACTAGTTGCTTGGAAGAAATCCTCACGAATCTTCAAAGCAACAGCTACTTCTTCAAGAGCAACATTACCTGCGCGTTCACCGATACCATTAATAGTTCCCTGGACACGTCCAGCACCGTGTTTAATTGCTGTCAAAGTATTTGCAGTTGCCATACCGAGATCATCGTGACAGTGGACACCAAAGACAACTTTATGATCTGATTTAATATTTTCAGTCAAGTGATCAAAGATACGTGCAAACTCTTCTGGAGTCGTAAAGCCAACTGTGTCAGGGATATTGATATAAGATGCACCTGCATCGACCGCTGTTTGAACGACTTGTAAGAGGAAATCCAACTCTGTTCTAGTCGCATCTTCAGGAGAGAATTCGACGATTTCAAACTTAGAACGAGCATAAGAAACATGTTCCTTGATAGCTTCTAAAATCTCTTCCTTGCTCTTATTGAGCTTATACTTGCGGTGAATCGGACTGGTAGCGATAAAGACATGAATTTGGGGATACTTGGCATCCTTAAGAGCCTCATAACAAGCATCAATATCAGATCTTACAGAACGAGCTAATCCTGTCACTGCTGTTTTTTTCATGACTTTAGCAATTTCTTGAACGGCTATAAATGAATCTGGACTAGCAGCCGGAAAACCAGCTTCAATTACAGAAATTCCCCATTTCTCCAGCTGTCTTGCAATGGAAACTTTTTCCTTTATTGAGAAGTTAACACCAGGTGTTTGTTCCCCATCACGAAGGCTTGTATCAAAAAATTCAACTTTACGCATAAGATTTCCCCTTTTCCAAATGTGGTTTTAAAAAAACATCTCGCTCAGAAGCCCAAGCGAGATGTTGATTTACTCCCGCTTGGTAAGCCAAACAGGACTAATGCTTTTGCACTAGCCCGAGTACCTCAACAACAAAGCAAATTGATTAAACTTAGCTGTTTTCATGTTTGACTTTCTCCTTCGTTTGATATCTTGTTTAGTATTTTAGCATAGCTAAAAACACTTGTCAAGAAAAAATCCATTATTTTCTGAAAATTTCTTCAGTAAAGAATATTTTGCTAATTGAAAGTATTTGAAAACTCAAGCGAATTTCCTTATTTTTTCACAGTCAAGTTCCAACTTCTTTCAATGAGTTCTATCACTTCTTCATCTTGCAAACTATCATCAAGCGCCAGACTAAGCCAGTAGCGTTTGTTCATATGAAAGGCTGGATAAATGCCTTTTTTTGAAAGCAAATCAGCTACTTGGTCGTGTTTGATATTGACTGCTTCGACTAGCCCTTCTCTCCCCTTTTCCAGCTTATCCCATGGGATTCTCATCAAAACAGCATACCATTTTTGATTACCTTCATGGCGTAATACAGCTGTATCAGGAGACTTTTCCCACAGATACTCCAACTGATTACCATACTTTTCCTGAACTCGAGCCATGATACGCTTAGTCTGAGGACAGATAAAATCCTGCAGATCAAAGCAAGCCTTCCGAATCTGGTAAAGAATCTCCAAACAAGCCTCACGAACACTTCCGACAAAACTTCCCCGCATACTTTCCATATGTACTTGAGGATAGAGGTCACCCGTTTCCTGATCAAAAACCTGAAAACTTACATTATCAGGAGTGATAGAGACTATCATGGAAAAGTCACCCTGCAAAATCTGGCAACTATAGTTCCAGACTTCCCCATTTTCCACAAAACCATAGGCAGGAGCTTTTTCTTTATTAAACTGATAGGAGTTAAAAATTTCAAACATAAGTGAAAACTGCTACCAAAAGCTAGCAGTTCCTTTCTATTTTTTAAAAGACAACCTTGGTTCCATGCAATTGTGTCACACCCAGCTGGTCGATAAAGGTTTGACGGTTGTCCAAGTCAATCCCCCCACCTGCTAGAATTTCAATTTTACCTTTAGCATGTTCTAAAATTCTGTGATAATGAGCGAAACGTTTCTCTAGCGAGTCTCCAGATACACCAGCACGAGTTAGGATACGGGTAACACCAGCTTGGCTGAGCCAGTCAATGGCTTCCAACTGGTCTTCATCACTCAATTCATCAAAGGCCATGTGAAAGACAATTTCCATTCCTTTAGATGCGGCAATCAACTTCTCAAGATTAGGCTTATCTAACTTTTTATCAGCAGTTAATGTCCCAAATACAACCCCTTGACTTCCAGCCTGTGCAGTCAAACGAATATCTTCTAGCATGATCGCTATTTCAAGATCAGTATAGACAAAGTCGCCACCACGAGGACGAATCATAGTCATAATGGTGGTGTCGTAGTTAGCTGCCAGTTCAACCGCCGCCTTGGTCACTCCATAGCTAGGTGTTGTTCCTCCTACTGCTAGATTGTCACAAAGTTCGATTCGACGAGCTCCAGCCTGCATCGCTTTTTCAAGCAAGGTCACATTTTCAGCACAAAATTCGTAAATCATTTGATTCTCCTTGATGTTTTCTTTGAATTTATTATATCATATTATTTTAAATATGCTTTCATTTTTATCAAGGCAAATAACTACTATTTTTATCTATTCTTTGTCAGGAATGACTTTAAAGAGATAGTAGGTGATAAAGATAGTCAAGGCTCCCAGACCAATTTTAACAGGTAAGAGAGGAGCGAAATAGATAGAGATTCCCATCAAGATATAGATAGATACGATGATTTTTTTCTTTCGTTCTCGCGCTATTGACTTGGTTTCCCGAAAGTCCGCTACATAAGTCTGATAAAGCTTTGTATGATAAAGCCAGTCTTCAAAACGCTTAGAAGATTTTGAAAAGCAAGCAATAGCTAACAAAAGAAAGGGGGTTGTTGGTAAAAGTGGTAGGACAACTCCAATAACAGCTAAAGCCAGTGAAATAAAGCCAATACAGAGATAAATGATACGCATGATTTCTCCTAGATAAATTACTCTTCCTCTAGTTTCGCACACAAGGGGGAAATTTGTCAAGCTCCAACCAAAAAGAGCCTGAAAATCATTTTCAGGACTCTTCATTTTACTTAATTTTTTCCTCTTCGTAGTCGCCATTACTACATACAACCTGCTTGCCACCACCACGGACTTTTTTCTCCACAAGGAAGTGTCCGCATTTTGGACAGTCACGGCCAATTGGTTTATCCCAGGAAGTAAACTCACATTCTGGGTAACGATTGCAACCATAGAAGATACGATTGCGCTTGGTTTTGCGTTCGATGATTTGTCCTTGATGACAGCTTGGACACTCGACACCAATCTCCTTAACAATCGCTTGTGTATGACGACAGTCTGGGAAATTGCTACAAGCATAGAATTTACCAAAACGACCGAGCTTAATCACCATCGGACTGCCACAAACTTCACAGTCAAATCCAGCAGGCTCATCCTTGATCTGGATTTTTTCCATTTCAGATTCAGCCTTGGCTACTTCTTTAGAGAATGGTTTGTAAAAGGTGTCAATGACACGTTGCCACTGCTCTTTACCAACTTCGACATCATCCAGTTTTCCTTCCATCTCAGCTGTGAAGGTCACATTGACAATATCTGGGAAGTATTCAACGATGAGTTTATTGACAATTTCTCCCAGTTCTGTCGGTTCAAAACGTTTAGCTGCCAGACGAACGTAGTAACGTTTTTGGATGGTTTCAATGGTCGGAGCATAGGTTGACGGACGTCCAACTCCATTTTCTTCCAAGGTCTTGATAAGAGTCGCTTCTGAATAGCGAGCTGGCGGTTGGGTGAAATGTTGCTCTGGCTTGCTATTCACCTGCTTGACCACATCTCCTACTACCATATCTGGCAACATTTTGTTCTTGTCAGAGTCATTGTAGATAGCAAGATACCCATCAAACTTAACTTGGCTTCCATTTGCCGCAAACTGAACCCCATTTTGAGAGAGCTTAACAGCCATGGTATCAAAGATAGCGCCCGTCATCTGGCTGGCCACAAAACGGTTCCAGATAAGGGTATAGAGCTTGAGCTGGTCTTTGTCCAAGTACTTAGCGATGCTCTCGGGTGTATTAAAGACGCTAGATGGACGAATGGCTTCGTGGGCATCTTGAGCTCCTGAGGCATTCTTGACCTTGCTACCATGCTTAGAATACTTGCTACCAAAACGGTCGTTAATGTAGCTTGCTGCTTCATTCTGAGCCACAGGACTGATACGAGTCGAGTCTGTACGCATATAGGTAATCAAACCTTGCACGCCCGATCCGATATTGATCCCTTCATAAAGCTGTTGGGCAACCATCATGGTCTTTCGAGTACGGAAATTGATTTTGTTAGCAGCATCCATCTGCATGGTTGAAGTTGTATACGGTAGGGGCGCATTGCGTTTGCGTTCTTTCTTATCTACCTGATCTACTGTGAAATCTTTACTAGTCAAATGGGACAAGACTTCTTTGACTTCTTCATTAGTGGTCAATTTCATCTTTTTGCCATTCATACCATAGAAAGAAGCTTGAAATTGTTTGGTTCCCTTCTTAAAGACACCATCAATTGTCCAGTATTCTTCTGGTTCGAAGGCATTGATTTCATTTTCACGGTCAATGATGAGCTTAAGGGCAACAGACTGCACCCGCCCTGCTGATAAGCCCTTCTTGACCTTTTTCCACAAAATAGGCGAAATCGAATACCCTACCAAGCGGTCCAAGACACGACGAGCTTGTTGGGCGTCGACCAAGTCCATATCAATCTTGCGAGGTTCTTTAAAGGCATTTTTTACTGCGTCTTTGGTGATTTCATTAAAGACTACACGGTTGGCATCATTCTCATCCAAGTTGAGAATGTGAGCCAAATGCCAGGAAATTGCTTCTCCTTCACGGTCCGGGTCACTCGCCAGAAAGACTTTATTGGCCTTTTTAGCTTCCTTTTTCAAGTCATTGATGAGTGGACCTTTTCCACGGATATTGATATACTGCGGTTCATAGTTATTTTCAATGTTAACAGACATACTGGATTTTTTCAAATCACGTATATGCCCGACACTGGCTAAAACCTTGTAATTTCTGCCTAGATATTTCTCAATCGTTTTCGCCTTAGCAGGCGACTCCACGATGACTAGATTTTTTTTAACTGTTGATTTTTTCTTCTTTGTTGCCGTAGCCACACTATCACACCTTTTCAAAGTAATAAACTTTATAAAGTGTAAACCATTTTTCTATAGCTGTCAAGACTTAACTCCTATATATAGAAGAAAAGTTTATCTGAGAGAACAAATTTCTCCTTAAAATTCAAACTCAGCCAGCACATCTTGACCACTGGAAATCAGCTTTGCTCCCTCTTGAATCAGGTGGTGACAGCCATCTGAATGGCCATCTAAAATATTTCCTGGAATAGCAAAAACATCTCGTCCTTCTTCCATGGCTCGCTCACAGGTAATGAGACTCCCTGAGCGCATCCTTGCTTCTGCTACAATGACTCCTCGACATAGTCCTGCTATGATTCGATTACGAGCTGGAAAGTGAAATTTCAAGGGTTCTTCACCAGAGCCGTATTCGCTAAGTACCAAATGGTGATTGCCAATGTGTTCCTGCAAGCGTTTATTAGCACGTGGATAAAAAACATCCAATCCTGTTCCAATGACAGCAATTGTTCTTCCTCCATTCTGGAGTGCAGCCATATGGGCAGCGGTATCAATCCCTTTGGCCAAGCCACTAACCACGATTAACTCATTTTCCAAACCTTGAATAATTTTCTGGACCGACTTAGCACCTTGGCTCGAACAAGAACGACTCCCCACAACAGCAACCTTTGGGAACTTCAACAAGTCTAGATTTCCTTTATAAAATAAGAGTGCTGGAGCATCATAAATCTCACTCAGATCCCAAGGATAACAGTCATCAAGAATCGAGAAGGATGGAAATTTTTGGAACTCCTTCTCCAACTGAGCATCATCTATCTGGAAATAGCGTTCCATAAAGACAGCAGGATTACGGCATCCCGATATTTCTGCAATGTCACCTAGCAAGAGCTCCTGATCTACAGTCTCATCGTATTCAAGAACTGTTAAAATTTGTTGATTGCTCAGCCCAGCTTTTCTCAATTTGTAAATCTCATAGTTTGTGATCTTCATATACAACTCCATTTCTTTTTCTACTCATCTATCTATTCGTAAAAAAAATAAAAAGAAGACCAAGAATCTTCTTTTTTTCATTTATTCAGATTTAGTAGTTGACCAGCTACTTTCAACCATCGGTAAGATTGTTTTTAAAGTTTCCCCATCCCCTTCAAGTGAAACATAGCGGATTTTACCATCATTTGATCGGAAAACCCAGGTAACGAGATATTTCCCTGACTTAGCAATTGCATTGACAACATAGGCTTCATAGCCTCCAATGGTCGATTTGGAGCCCCAAACCTTACTGAAATCAGAGCTTTGTTCTTTGGAAGTTAAAATACTAGATGAGACAGTCACAACATCCAGTTTAGCATATTCTTCTTCGCTGATATTAAACTGCTCAGCCTTGAAGGTATTCAGCGTAACAATGTTGATATCTGTTCCATCACTATACTGTATATCATTTCCACCTTCTACTTCATGGAATCGAACCCATGATTTGGGTACCTTGACAAAACCATATTCATTCGAGCCGATGATTTGAGTCTCTTCCTTTTTCGCTTCAGAAACAGCAGAGCTAGAGCTACTCGTTTCCTGACTGCTAGAAGAACTAACAACCGCAGTCGAACTTTCTTCGGTTGCTGTTTGCGAATTATTGGAGCATGAAGCTAAAAAAACACTAACAGTAACTACTGTACCTAAAATTAATAATTTTTTCATCCTACCACCTTTCCATCTGCATTATAAGAAAAATATGGACTTCTGTCAAATTCTAACCTAATCGATTCAGTTAGTTTCCGATTTTATAGCTCACATTTAATGCAAAAACTCTTGAAAAATCTTCAAGAGTTTTATTTTCTATTTCTATTCTTCATCCATGCTCAAGACGCTAAGGAAGGCTTCTTGTGGGACTTCTACTGATCCAATAGCCTTCATGCGTTTCTTACCAGCTTTTTGTTTTTCAAGGAGTTTGCGTTTACGAGAAACGTCACCACCATAACACTTGGCAAGTACGTTCTTACGAAGGGCCTTGATATCAGTACGAGCCACGATTTTGTGCCCAATAGCTGCTTGAATTGGTACCTCAAACTGTTGACGAGGGATGATTTTCTTGAGCTTATCCACGATGAGTTTCCCACGTTCGTAGGCAAAATCCTTGTGAACGATAAAGCTTAGGGCGTCCACCTTGTCTCCATTGAGAAGGATATCCATTTTGACTAGCTTAGATGGGCGGTACTCTGACAATTCGTAGTCAAAGCTTGCATAACCACGTGTCGAAGACTTGAGCTTATCAAAAAAGTCAAATACAATTTCAGCAAGTGGAATTTGATAGATAACATTGACACGATTATCATCAATATAGTCCATGGTTACAAAGTCCCCTCGCTTGCGCTGAGCTAGTTCCATAACTGCTCCGACAAACTCCTGCGGTACCATGATTTGCGCCTTGACATACGGCTCTTCAATAGTCGCAATCTTAGTTGGGTCTGGAAATTCAGAGGGGTTAGACACATCCATAGATTCACCGTCAGTTTGGTTAACCTTGTAGATAACAGACGGAGCTGTCATGATGAGGTCAATATTGAACTCGCGCTCTAAACGCTCTTGGATAACATCCATATGGAGAAGTCCAAGGAATCCACAACGGAAACCGAATCCAAGCGCCTGAGATGTTTCTGGCTCAAACTGCAAGCTGGCATCGTTGAGCTGCAATTTTTCTAGGGCTTCACGTAGGTCATTGTACTTGTTTGACTCGATTGGATAAAGACCTGCAAAGACCATAGGATTCATCTGCTTGTAGCCGTCTAGCGGTTCTGCCGCTGGATTACTTGCTAGAGTAACGGTATCACCCACACGAGTGTCTTGAACTGTCTTGATAGAAGCCGCAATATAACCAACGTCACCTGTCGCAAGAAAATCACGACCAACTGCTTTCGGCGTGAAAATACCGACCTCCGTCACATCAAAGGTCTTGCCATTGCTCATGAGCTGAATCTTATCGCCAGGTTTAACCACTCCGTCCATAACACGCACTTGGAGGATAACCCCACGATAAGCATCATAAACTGAGTCAAAAATTAAGGCTTTTAATGGAGCTGAAACATCACCAGTTGGAGCTGGCACTTTTTCAACGATCTGCTCAAGAATCTCTTCAATACCAATACCAGCTTTGGCTGAAGCCAGGACCGCTTCGCTGGCATCTAGTCCAATGACATCCTCAATCTCTGTACGCACACGCTCTGGATCAGCTGCTGGAAGGTCAATCTTGTTAATGACGGGCAAGATTTCCAAATCATTGTCCAAGGCTAGATAAACGTTAGCAAGAGTTTGAGCTTCAATCCCTTGAGCCGCATCAACCACCAAAATCGCTCCTTCACAGGCAGCTAGCGAACGCGACACTTCATAGGTAAAGTCCACGTGCCCTGGCGTGTCAATCAAGTGGAAAATATAGGTCTCTCCATCTTTCGCAGTGTAATTGAGCTCGATGGCATTGAGTTTAATGGTAATCCCACGTTCACGCTCAAGATCCATACTATCCAGAAGCTGGGCTTGCATTTCACGACTAGAAACCGTCTCCGTCTTTTCCAAAATGCGGTCTGCCAGCGTTGATTTCCCGTGGTCAATATGGGCGATAATAGAGAAGTTCCGAATCTTCTCCTGTCGTTTTTTCAAATCTTCTAAGTTCATGATGCTCTTCCTTTCAGGGTATCTATTAATTATAAATTGTTTTTAACATTTTGACAAGACCATACCCTGCTAGGAGTACTAATCTTCGGCAATAAAGCCATCATTTTCGATAAAGTGGTGTTCGGTCATTCCTTGGTCTGTAAAGACGATCCCATGAAGGACACCACCATAGACAGCTCCTCCATCCATGCCAATCTTACCATCTTCTGTCATCCAAAGCTCAGCAGTACCTCTGTCTTGCTTCAGCAAACCATAAACTGGTGTATGCCCAAAGACAATGGTTTTTCCGGTATGATTTTCAGCTTCGTGGAATGGTTTTCTGAGCCAGACTTTCTTGTAATCAGTTGTTTCATGCCAGTCTTCCAAGGTCAAGTCAATACCCGCATGAACAAAGATATACTTGTCTGTCTCTACTACAAATGGCATTTGACGAATAAATTCGACCAAGTCTGCTGCTTCAGTTGCAACACGCTTGGCATCTTCTACGCCATCAACTGGTGCATCCAAGGGACGACCTAAAATAGAGTTAATAGTTGTATCTCCACCATTGCGACGATAATGGTCATAGCTTTCTTCTGGATCATTGAGCCAAGTCAGAAACATATACTCATGGTTTCCTGATAGACAGATAGCTCCATGATTGTCGACCAAGTCTTTGACCATCTCTAGAACACGGCGACTGTCTTCACCTCGGTCAATCAAATCCCCTAGAAAGAGCAACTGAGTTTGACCATCCCAGGTCTTGAGCAGATCTTCTAGCATACCTGCCTTTCCGTGAACATCTCCAATTACATAATAGTCTGTCATTTATTTCATCCTCGTTTGCAATAATTCTCTGGCTTGGGTAAGGGCTGCTTCTGTTACATTCTCTCCTGCTAACATCTTAGCAACTTCCTCTACTCGTTCTTCTAAAGTCAAGAGACGAACTGTCGACACCGTTGAGTGCTCATCGCTAATCTTCTCAATAAAGAATTGATAATCCGCGATGGCAATCACTTGTGGAAGGTGAGAGATAGCAAGAACCTGACCATGCTGGCCAATCTTATGAATTTTTTGAGCAATGGCCTGGGCTACACGACCTGAAACTCCCGTATCCACCTCATCAAAGACAATACTGGTCTTGCCTTCCTTACGAGAAAAGGCTGACTTGATAGCCAACATAAGGCGGGATAATTCCCCACCAGATGCAACTTTGACCAAAGGCTTAAAGTCTTCACCTGGGTTGGTGGAAATGTAAAACTCGACCGTTTCATTCCCCTCACGACTAAATTTGCCCTTGCTAAAGCGAACCTGGAATTGTGCCTTCTCCATATAGAGATCTTGCAATTCTTGCTTAATCTCGGCTTCAAGCTGCTGGGCCAAATCATGGCGAGCAGATGCAAGCTGACCTGCCAAATCAACAAGATTAACTTCCAATTTCTTGAGTTCTGCTTCCATATCTTCGGAAGAAAGATTATTTCCAGTCAAGAGATTGTACTCATCCGTAATCTTGGCAAAATAAAGCAGGACATCGTCCACAGTTCCACCATACTTGCGGGTAATAGTATTCAGAAGATCTAGGCGATTCTCAACCTGCATGAGGCGATTGCCATCAAAATCCAAGTCATCAATAATATCTTCCAAACGCTTGGTAATATCTTCTAAAACATAGTAGGTCTCAGACAGAGAATTTGAAATTTCACGGTATTCAGGGTCATACTCTTCGACACTTTCCATGTCATTCATTGCTGAACGGACATTAGCAAGACTGGAGAATTCCTCATTGTCCAACATGCTATAGGCATTGGTTAGCGTATCCGCAATATTTTTGTGATTGAGGAGTTTATCTCGTTCTTGGTTGAGAGCCAAGTCTTCTCCAGCCTGCAAGTTTGCAGCCTCAATCTCTGCCACTTGAAATTCCAACATCTCAATACGAGCCTTGTGTTCCTGTTGGTTTTTCTTGACTTCCAAAACCTGCTTACGCATTTTGCGATAGGCATCAAAGCTCGTCTGATAGGTCTCCTTCAGCTCCAAGAAAGCTGCATCACCAAACTCATCCAACATCTGGATGTGCAGTTGTGGACGCATTAACTCCTCTTGGTCATGCTGACCATGGATATCTACAAGATGTTGCCCTATAGCACGCAAGACAGAAAGATTGACCATCTGACCATTCACGCGACTAACACTCCGACCGTTTTGCAGAATTTCACGCCGGATGATGATCTCATCGCCCAATTCTAAACCTTGCTCATCAAAAAGTTCCTGTAAAAGGCGACTGTTTTCAACCGAGAAAAGCCCCTCAATCTCTGCCTTTGGCGCACTGTGGCGAATAACGTCTGTCGTTGCACGAGCCCCCAACATGAGATTCATAGCGTCGATAATGATAGACTTTCCAGCACCCGTTTCCCCGGTCAAAACAGTCATACCCTTTTCAAAATTGAGCGAAATCGCCTCAATAATGGCAAAGTTTTTTATTGAAATTTCAAGTAACATACTGACCTACCATTTTTTGACTTGTTCAACAATTTCTTCAGCTGCCTCTGCTGTTCTAGCTACAATTAAGATAGAATCATCATCAGCTAGACAGCTAAAAATCTGTTCAGGAAATGCTTCGACCAACTGACTCTTCACAAAAATAGTATTTCCAGGAATGACAGCAAGGTTGATCATATTTCCCATTAACTCAGAACTCACAATATTGTCCTCAGCCAACTGCAAACTTTTGACGATTGATTTTGGTAACTCATAGATATAGGTGTTGTTCTTCAAAGGAATTTTAACAATCCCAAGCTCCTTGATATCCCTTGAAACAGTGGCTTGAGTAGCAGAAATACCTGCTTCCTTCAAATGCTCAACAATTTCTTCCTGAGTCCCGATTTGATAATCCGTAACAAATCTTCTAATTTTTTCAAGTCTCTCTTTTTTATTCATCTTTAAATTCTCTATGTGCTCTCTCTACAACTTTTTCTATTTCAGGAGCAACTTGGTTACTTGCTCCCTCTTCCTTTTTCAAATATGCCAGAAATTCGATGTTTCCATGTCCACCTTGGATTGGTGAATAGTCTAATCCAAGCACTGAAAAACCTTGTTCAACTGCCATAGCAGTGACAGATTCAAGGACAGTTTGATGAACCTTAGCATCTCGAATGATTCCATTTTTCCCAATCTGCTCACGACCTGCTTCAAACTGGGGTTTGACAAGTGCCACCACCTGACCTTGATCAGCCAAGACACGATGCAAGGCTGGTAAAATCAGACTGAGGGAAATGAAACTCACATCAATACTGGCAAAGCTTGGTTCCTGCTCAAAATCAGTCTTTTCAGCATAGCGGAAATTAAACTGCTCCATGCTAACAACCCGAGAATCTTGGCGCAGTTTCCATGCTAACTGATTGGTACCGACATCGACTGCAAAGACTAACTCAGCACCATTTTGCAACATGACATCAGTAAATCCTCCAGTGGAAGCCCCAATATCAATCGTGGTTGCTCCCTCGACTGACAAATCAAAGACCTCCAAGGCCTTCTCTAGTTTTAGACCACCTCGACTGACATACTTGAGTTTTTCACCCTTGAGTTTTAGCTCAGTGTCATCTGGGATTTTCTCTCCTGGTTTGTCAAAGCGTTCTCCATTAAGGACTGCTACGACTAATCCAGCCATGACACCGCGCTTGGCCTGTTCTCGCGTTTCAAACAAGCCCTGTTTATAAGCTAGTACATCCACTCTTTCCTTAGCCATTGATTCTCAAACTTTCTACCACTTTCACAATCGGCGCTGTTTCAAAGCTGACTTGCTGGGCAATTTCTTCTAACTTGGCATTAGCTTGATCCAAGGTTTGGTTACAAAAGGCAATGGCCTCTTCCAAGCCCAACAATGCTGGATAGGTCGACTTTTCTGCCTGCAAATCCTTTTGTGGTGTCTTGCCGATTTCCTCAAAACTAGCTGTCACATCCAGTACATCATCTCGAACTTGAAAAGCAAGTCCAATCAATTCACCAACAGTTTCCAATTTTGCTTGGATTTCTGGTGCTAATTCAGCTATGATAGCAGCCGCTTGGAATGGATAGGCTAGTAACTTACCTGTTTTATTGGCATGAATGGTCTGGAGCTCTTCCAAAGACAAGTGCTGGTGTTCGCCTTCCATATCTAAAACCTGACCTGCAACCATTCCCAGACTTCCTGAAGCAAGGGATAGGTTGGCAATCAAGTCCACCTTGATCTGACTTGGCAAATCTGCCTGCGCTATTAAGGCGTAAGGATCTAGGAACAAGGCATCACCTGCCAATATTGCCATCGCTTCGCCAAATTTCTTATGATTAGTTAAACGTCCCCGACGGTAATCATCGTCATCCATGGCAGGAAGGTCATCGTGAATCAAGCTCCCTGTATGAATCATTTCCAAGGCCGCAGCCACCTGCGCATGAGCTGGTCTAATAGCAACACGCAAGGCTTCCAGAACCTCTAACAAGAGAAAAGGACGAATACGCTTGCCACCAGCATGAATGGAATAGAGAACGGACTCTCGTAGACTAGAAGCAAACTGCTGATCTCCATAAAAATCTTCCAAAGCCGACTCAACAAGAGCTAATTTTTCTTGCTTCTTCATTCAAAATCACTTTCTGTTCCGTCTTCTTGCATGACCTTGACCAAGGTCTTTTCAGCCTTGTCCAGCGTCGCTTGGAGCTCTTTTGACAAGACCATGCCCTTTTGAAAGGCCGCAATCGCATCTTCCAAAGCAATTTCACCGTTTTCCAAACTTTGGACAATGGTCTCTAGTTCTGCTAGATTTTCCTCAAATTTCTTTTGTTTTGACATCTTTAACCTCTAATTCTACTTGACCATCTCGCATCAAAAGCGTCACTTGGTCTTTTTTATTCAACTTCTCAACAGAATCGACTACTGACTCTTCTTTTTTGACAATAGCATAACCACGCGCCACTATTCGACTGGTATCCAACATCAGCAAGGCTTCTGAAAGTCGCTTGACTTCAGCAACCTTGGCATCATAAACCAGCGCCATTTGGCTACGTAGGAGCTTGTCCAACTGACCAAGCCGGTCTTGATAGCGTTGGATTTTGGTAATAGGTGATAATTGTACCAGTTGATGCGTCCTTGCTTGGACTAGCTGTTTATTATCAGAAATCCGTGTTCGCAAACTTTGTTTTAATCGCAGTTGTAGTTGATCTAACCGTTGCAAATATCCATCGTACAAGCGCTCTGGCTGTCTAAAGATGACTGACTGACTGCATTTTTTCAGAGCTTCTTGTTTCTTAGATAGGACATTTCGGACTGCTGTTGCCATTCGTTTTTCTTGATTTTGTAAATGGCTCAAGAGATCCAACTTGGTCACAGGCGTTGCCAATTCAGCCGCAGCTGTTGGCGTCGCAGCACGACGATCGGCCACAAAGTCCGCCAAGGTCACATCTGTCTCATGCCCAACACTAGAAATAACTGGCAAACGAGATTCAAAAATAGCCCGTACCACAATCTCTTCGTTAAAGGCCCAGAGATCCTCGATGGAACCCCCACCACGACCAATGATGAGAACATCTAGGTCCTCACGTTGATTGGCACGCGCAATATTTCGAGCAATTTCCTCTGCTGCTCCATCTCCTTGAACCTTGGTCGGATAGAGAAGGATATCGACACCAGGAAAACGTCTGCTTACGGTTGTGATAATATCCTGAATAACTGCGCCACTGCGACTGGTTACTACCCCTATTCTCTTAGCAAACTGGGGAAGAGGTTGCTTGAACCGTTCTTGAAAAAGACCTTCCTCCGTTAGTTTTTTCTTGAGTTGTTCAAACTGAATCGCAAGCGCCCCGACTCCATCAGGCTCAGCCTTTTCAATGATGATGGAGTAGCTCCCGCTGGGTTCATAGACCTGCACACGCCCAATTACATTGATCTTCATTCCCTCTTCCAAGTCGAAACCTAATTTCTGATAGATCCCTGACCAGATGGTCGCTTGAATGACTGCATGATCATCTTTTAGGGAGAAATATTGGTGAGTAGGTCGTTTACGAAAGTTGGAAACTTGACCAGTTAAATAGACCCGTTCCAAGTAAGGGTCTTTATCGAATTTCATTTTCAGATACTTGGTCAAAGTTGTTACCGATAAATACTTTTCCATCTCCACCTACTATTCATTTTCTTGCTTTCCATGGGTATTATTATACCAAAAACATGCTTAAAAATCACCTTTTGCATACTGAAACCAAAGGAAAAATAGAAAAAGGAGGCCAAGCCTCCTCATCTGTTTATTTGCTGTTTCGTGCTTCTTCCAAAATCTTTGCAATTTTGGTGGTCAAAAGGTCGATAGCAACTGTATTGCTGACCCCTTCAGGAATGACGAGATCCGCATAACGCTTGGTCGGCTCGATAAACTGGTGATACATAGGTTTAACTACACCTAAGTACTGGTCAATAACGCTATCAAGACTACGGCCGCGCTCCTCCATATCACGCTTGATACGACGAATAATGCGCACATCATCATCCGTATCCACAAAAATCTTGATATCCATCAAATCGCGCAGGCGCTTGTCCTCCAAGACCAAAATCCCCTCAACGATAAAGACATCTTGAGGCTCCTGACGATAGGTCTTGCTACTCCGTGTATGCGCTGTATAGTCATAAGTCGGGATGTCCACCGGACGCCCTGCCAACAATTCTTTAATCTGCTCAATCATCAGGTCTGTATCAAAGGCAAATGGATGGTCATAGTTGGTTTTGACACGCTCTTCAAAAGTCAAGTGAGACTGATCCTTGTAGTATGAATCATGCTCAATCATGGAAATCTTTTCATCAGGAAAATGAGATAAAATAGCTCTTGAAACACTGGTTTTACCACCACCAGAACCACCTGTCACTCCGATAATAATTGGTCTATTTTGCATGCTATCCTCCGTTTTTTTATCCGTGGTCTATTCTATCACATTTTTTGCAAAATTTGTAGTCTGATTTTGGGGCACTCATCTAATAAATTTTAATAGAAAGCGTGGTATCTGCTTTGATTAACGAAACAAAAAGACTTTGCAATTTTTAAGTAAAAAAGTTTGATATCTATAACCAATTTCGTATAATCTTTATATACGGTTTTCTAAGACTATCTCTTGATTCTGATTAAATTGCTGATGCATGCTTTACTGTTCCCTCCACTGATTTTTGATTCATCTCTTTCAATTTTTTATGATTCTTAACTTCGTTTTCTTCTACTATTTTGAGTTTCATCTTAAATAGCAATTATAGAAGAACAATCTTCTCCAAAACGTTCAAAACTCTTTCCATGATCTAAATAGAACATAACAATTGTCTCTATTAAGTGTTTTTTTCTTAACCCATCTTCATCTACATTAAATAATTTAGGAAAATCAATAGAAAGCCCTTGCTTTTTAATCAGTTGGTAATAAACAATGAGGTCTTCTTTGTTATTTTTAACAAACATTTCTAAATCCGTCATTGTTTGTACTTCGTTCATATCATTCTGAAATTCTTGATTTAAAAAAGCAATATATTGAAAAGGCTGACGACGTTTGTTGATCTCCTTGTTTAATTTATAAATAACAGAAATATCATTTTCTATTATTATTTTTAAATGCTCACAGATTAAAAATCCAAAATAATTTTGATCAAACCAATACTTATCGTCAATCTTTTCAAATTCACTATTTTTACTATATGTATCTAATAGATGTTCTATGTATGACTTTAAAATAGATTTTGTTAAAGTTAGTGGATTATTTGCTAATATGGTCAAAATTTTTTGAAACTCTAACTTTATTCTATGATTATATGTTTTTTCAATATTATAGTTATTAATGAAATTTTGAATACGTTTATCTATAGGATTGTCTTGATAGTGAAATGTAATATTTGGTTGAAAAACCTCATCCATATCATTAAAATTTACCTCAAAATACTTCTCAATAGCAAACTCTTCAAAGTAAGGGTTAATTTCACTTTCTTCCTCTATGAAAGACCTTTTACTATGTTTAGAAGTATTGCACTCTCCACAACATTTAACCAGATTAATTGGTAAAATTGCAAGCCTAGGTTCACCAAGTTTTTGACCATTTTTCTCTTTCTCACTCTTAGGAATAATATGCTCGAGTGTTACTTTAGTTGAAAACACACCTTCACAAATAGGACAAATTGATTGATTATAGGTATTTTTTACAACTGGGAATTTTTGAAATAGCCCTTTCGATTCTTTTCGGATATGACTATCATACCATGAAGGTATAATCTCATACTGTGACTGAATTAGATTAACATTTAATTCATACAACGAACCTATACTAGCTTTACTTTCATATTCTCTATCTAATTCTGTTAAAAAGATACGAAGTTTTTCCTCATCAGCTACTTCTTTCAATACTTCAATGACTTCTTTTATAGACGGATATTTTTTTGCTACTCTTTTGATAAGACATCACCCGCTTTCTCTATCTCGTCTTTCACTACAAGATACTTCAGAAAAGCTTCATCTCCTAGATATTTTTTATCATCTTTATAAGATAATGGTTCAATCTGTTTCTTAATTATTTCATTATCATCTTTGAGTGATAATGAATCTATGCTTTCATCAATTTCTTGCTCTTCTTTTCTAGTTATCTTAATAATATTATCTCTTTTTTTATTAAAGAAACTATTATATCCTGTTTGCTGTAATTCTACCCCATATATATTCTTGTATAGGGTATCTAAGTTCTGACCATATGTTTTGTAATTAGTATTTTTTAATCCGTGATTAGAATCTAATCTATAGACATTACAATGAGGAATTTCTTGAATGATTACTGGAGAGTGTGTAGCAATCAAACAGAAAGCTTTATTATTGTCCACTATCTCTGAAACAGCTCTAATGAATGCTTTAACCATAGGTGGATGCATGAACGTTTCTGGTTCATCAAAAATTACTAAACTTCCTTGATTAATACTTGAAACAAGCTTCGTAATATATAAAAGAATAGTGGCTTGCCCTGAACTTAGATTGTCTATTTTTTCTAGATCTTCTTTTATTATATCTCTATCTAAAAAAGCAATTTTGATATCTTCTATCCAAGTTTCAAATTCAAAGAACTCTATAGCTGACTTCCACTGAGCTAATTTCTTATTAGAAGCAATCAAGTCAAATAATAGATTCTGTATATAGTAAGAAAAACTTTCTTTAATGCTTATTTCAGCTTCAAATCCTTCTTTTAGTGTATTATCAGAATCAAGATACTTTCTAGATTTCTCATGTAGATACTCCTTAACATCAGTCAATAGTGACGCTTCTGCTTTCTTGACTACCTCTGGAATAGGGGGATATTTTACGGAAACAAATCCTACTTTCTCATAAATAATTTCACCATCTGAATCTTTTTCTTTATCAGCAACCTCTATACTTGTGCCATCTCTATTAAAATGAACAATATTGTCAAATGGGCTTAATGAAAAGTGAAGTATCTGTGAAAACTTATTGTCTCCTTCTAAATGTTCCTTTATTATATGATTGATTTTATAGGATTTTCCACTACCATTTCCACCAACCACTGCAAAAACATTCATTGGTAATTCTGACATTCTATTTTTTATGAATTGTAGTTTTCCTTTATCTACACCATCTTCTTTAAAACTATAGTTTATAGATTCTACCCTATCATCTACTACCTCCTTTATACTTTTATTTGAGGGAGTTGATATTTCATCCTCCGAATAATATACTTTAGAATCAGTATATCCAAAAACAGTCAATGGATGAAATACTTCCTTTATTTCTTTTATAGTAGTTGTTCTTAAAAAAGAATTATACAAAAAACTATGAAACTTACCATTAGGTGGATTAAAAGTAAGAGTTCCCTCTTCTAAGTCTGACTCTAATAAGTATTTTTTAGCAAACTTATCCAATACACTTATGTTATAAGCGAGATCTCTTGATCGAGTGAACCATTTTCGACGATCTTCATAAGAAAGATATTTTTTTAAAAATTCATAATACGCCCCTTCACCCAAGGAACAAAAATTCTCATAGGGATATTCTCCTTTGCCACTTTTTAAATAATCCTTAGTAATATCATTATTTGGGTTAACTCGTAGTTCAAAAGTTTGTTCCCAAATCTTAAGATTAAAACCAACTGATATCCATAATCGTCCCAAGTACTAGTTTCTAAGCACATCTGTTCTACAAAACAATCAAAATTTAAGGAAATAATTTCATGCAATGTCTCTAAGAATTCCTCACCATCCTTTTCAACTCTTATAAAATGACATGTAAAAAAGTCTTGTTCAATAGTAAAGTAACTTTGTCCAATACAGTTTTCAAATTCTCTTGCCTTATTATTTTTTGTAAACTCAATATTCCCTGTTTTAGGAGAGTCGGTCAATTCCGTAATAACAAAATAATTTTCTAAATCAAAATTCCAATCGATTGCTGATTTCGCAAATTTATTAATAATTAAAAATTTACTACTTTCATATTTTTTTTCTAAATCTTTAAGATTATACTGAACAAATATTCCTTGATCAGGAATTTTATAAAAGTTGCTTCTACTTTTTAACCAATCAATCTCCGAATACTCTCTTCTAATTCTTTCAATAATTTCGCTAACACTCATTTTTAAGAAATTCCTTTCATTTTGTTATCGTTATATTAAAATAAAAATAAAATATCCTAGCTTTGTATATAATCGCTTTCAAGCGCTTCCCTCTTCAATATACATATTAACACTTAGTAATAACTTACCCAAATCTATTAATAATAAACTAAAAAGACAGCAATGACTAGCTAAAAACTTTCCTTGGTTTGTAGAAATTGTCTCGTTTTTCTAGAATGGCTAGCAATGTATCTCCTTCAAAGGCAGCTAATTCCTTATCTGACTGATCAAGCTCAATAAAACGACCAAAGCGCACTTCTGTAGCTTGTTCTGGAGTTAGGATAACTTTAACAAGGTCCCCTGTTCCAATCTCAAGAGGATGGAGAAAGTCCAGCTGACCAGCCTCCACTTTTTCAGCAATTTCTTCCAAGGTCAGTGCATCTTCTAGCTGCAAACCTGCAGCACTGGTTCGAGTCAGATGGGACATATGAGCCGCATAACCCAGCTTCTCTCCCAAGTCAACTGACAAAGTACGGATATAAGTACCTTTACTGCATTCTACACGAAAAGTAAAGCGTGCAAGATGACCCTCATAAGAAATCGGACTTGTCCGCTCAAATTGATAAATGGTTACCAGGCGTTCTGGACGCTCTACTTCCTGACCAGCACGCGCATACTCATAGAGCTTGCGACCATTAACCTTAACAGCCGAATACATAGGCGGAATCTGAGTAATAGACCCAGTCAGACTGGCAATCGATTCATCGACAAGCTTTTCATCCAAGGGCGACAAAACAGGAGTCTCTGCGACCACTTCCCCACTGGTATCCTCAGTCGTTGTTGAATAGCCGAGAGTGATTTCCCCCTCATAGACCTTGCCCTCATCCTGCATAAACTCGACCATGCGTGTCGCCTTACCAACCGCAATAGGCAAAACACCCACCACATCCGGATCCAAGGTCCCACCATGACCAATTTTCTTGGTTCCCAAAATCTTACGCAGCTTAAAAACCGCATCATGCGAGGTCATCCCCGCTTCTTTTTTTAAGTTGATAATACCGTTCATGTGTTGCTTTCTAGTTTCCCTTTCACTTCTATTCCTCATTGTTTAAATCAATTTTTTTAATATCATATAAATCCTCAGAGTAAAATGGTTTACCCGACTCAATTGGTAAAATATATTCAAAATTATCATCCTTTTCAAGCTGTTTATATTTTCCATTAACAACCGAAAAGTAGTCAGCATTTATGTTGTAATATCCATCTGGAAAGCTTGAAAAATCAATATCTCCTAGTTCCAATAGGTTGCTTTTGCTAAGTGTTAAATGCAAGCAAAGTGCTCCCTCCTTCATAAAGTCTTTAACAGAAAGAGTCGCATATCCTCTAAAAGCTTGTTTTTCTTTACTGAATGAATTTTGATTTTGAAGAGCCTTTTCTTTTATTAAAGGAGTTATCCTATATGAATTTGATATTTTAAAACCAGGGCTAGCTAATGGCTGTTCTTTATTATCAATAACTACTATATCATATCCTTTCTTTTGTATTGCACTTTCTACAGCTGATTTAAAATCATTCAGAACTGTCTGTGCGTCTTGGCTTGATGCAGAAAGCCTCAAGAATTCTTTAAAACCATAATTCTCATTAATGAAACTGACCTGTGTTAATTTTTGACGAATGTACTTAGCACCTACTTGGATAGTCATTCCATTATCCGATACTTCAAAAACACTAATATCTGAAACGTTACTATCTATTTCTACGCTTTTAAGAGCAACATCATAATTCATTCCCCTAGAAGAATAAAACTCTTTTAATTGTTGAACTTTAGCATTATTTCTAAAGTGGATTTGAATTCTACTTCCTATAAGTGGAGAAAAAATCCCAATCAAAAATAGAATAAGTAACTTACGACTTAATTTTGGATTATAGTCTTCCTTTTGATAAATCCAATCTAAATACGGAAATAAAAATAATGAAAAAATGAAACTCCAAAGGTCAATATCTTTTATAAAGTCAAAGGAAACGATCATTTTAAATCTTAGCAAAAACATCAGAAAAATTGCTAAAAAAATATTTCCAAGCAATAGAAAAGCAATGATGCGTTTCGATTCATTTTTTGCTTTTCGCACATAAGATATCCCCACCAGAAGATTAGCCAAAAAACTAATTCCATAACCGAATATAGTTGGAATAAATCCAAAAATAGCAAAGAATAAATTATATCTTGAGTCAGTATCGCCTACGCCTTCAATATTGAAAAGACCATATAGGAGATTAAGAAAAAATACAACTAATGGTAAATAAGCAATATAAACTTCCGAGAATTTCAAAGATTTTTTCATAGTAACTCCTGTTTTTAAAGTAACCTCACTCGCCCTTCAATGCTTCAAACTTCGCTTTCATAGTTAGATTTTTTCGGGTCAATTTTTTAACAGAAACATCTTCCAACTTGTTATTAGCGAGGCGGAGTTGATTTTCTGATGTTGTTAGGAATTTCTTAACCTCTTCCATACGCTTAATGGCTTTATCTATTTCATCGATTGCTTTACCAAAGTTAGTTGAAGCCGAATTGTAGTTCTTGGCAAAGGCTAGTTTAAAGGTATCCAAATCTTCCTCAAAATGTGTAATATCGATATTTTGCTCTCGAACCAAGGCCAACTCTTGTTTGTATTTTAGGGAATTAAGCGCCGCATTTCGCAAGAGACCAATCAGCTGGATAAAGAACTGGGGACGAACCACATACATCTTTTCATACTCGTGGCTGACGTCAACAATTCCAGTGTTAAAGTAGTCATTATCTGCCTCAAGCATGGTCACTAAAACTGCATATTCACAATTTTTCTCCCGACGGTCCTTGTCCAATTCCTTATAAAAATCTGCATTCTTATGCTTCTTTTCTGTCCCGTCCGCTTCATTTTTCATCTCAAACATGATGGAAATGATTTCAATGCCATTTTCATCGCATTCACGGAAGATAAAATCTCCCTTAGAGCCTCGCGCAGAGACCTTGTTATCCTTCTCAAAGTAGGCATTTGGAAAGGCAAAACTACGAACCTTGTTAAACTCACTCTCTGCATACTGTTCCAAACTTTCCCCGATAGCTTTTGTGGATTGTTGGGCTTTGAAATTCTTATAAAATTCGACTTGCTCACTGGCTGCCTTAAGCTGGGCCTCGTAATTCTGCTTAACAGAAGCCAAAGACAACTCATTTTCCTTTTCTTGCAAGAGGAGCTGATTTTTAACTTGATCCCGTTCTTTTTCTAGGTCAGAAAGGGTCTTTTGCAGTTGATTTTCATGCTCTAAACGCAATGTAGCCAATTGGCTTTCCAAGGCCTGCACTTCCTTGTCCTTTGCTAATAAGGCCTCATGGCTTGTCTGTTCAACTTCTTTCTTGGCCAATTCCTTCTCTGTATCAAACTTTTGGATTTGACTCTGCAGTTGCGCAATTTCTTGGTCTTTTTGAGCCAGTTTAGTCTGTTGCTCATTCATAGCCTTCTGCTCAGCCAAGGCCAGCTCCTGCTTCATTCGCTCGTGCAATTCCTTATCAAACTCAACAGTTCTCACTTGGGATAAAAGTTCGACATACTGACTTTCATTTACTGTAAAGACTTCCCCACAGTTGGGACATTTGATTTCGTTCATAACTTCCCTCTTTCTAGACTTCTGTAACCATTATATCATGCCTGAGGGAAAATCAAAAACAGTGAGTCGAAACCCACTGTTTATATCTGTTACTTTAAATTTTTTCCAAGGCCAAACGCAAATCTTCAATCAAATCCTCTACATTTTCAAGACCGATCGACAAGCGGATTTGGTTTGGTATGACACCTGCTGCTTCTAGATCTTTTTCTGACAACTGACCGTGAGTGGTTGTCGCAGGATGGACAACAAGAGATTTGGCATCTGCCACGTTTGCAAGGTCAGAGAAGATTTCCAAATTATCAATAACCTTGCGAGCTTCTGCCTCTCCGCCTTTAACATGGAAGGTAAAGATTGAACCAACACCTTTTGGCAAATATTTCTCAGCCAAGGCATGGTAAGGACTGTCAGCTAATTTTGGATAATTTACCTTCTCTACCTTAGGATGATTGACAAGGAAATCAACAATTTTCTCTGCATTTTGCACATGGCGTTCAACACGAAGAGAAAGAGTTTCAAGTCCTTGGAGCAAGAGAAAGGCATTAAATGGCGACAAGGCCGCACCTGTATCACGGAGCAATTGAACACGAACAGCGATAATAAAGGCTGCTGCACCCACATCACGAGTATAGCTCAAGTTGTGGTAACTTGGGTCTTCCTCAACAAATTGAGGGAATTTCCCTGAAGCTGCCCAGTCAAAACGACCGCTATCGACAATCACTCCTCCAATAGTCGTACCATGCCCACCAATAAACTTAGTTGCTGAGTGAATGGCAATATCTACACCGTGAGAGAAGACGTTAATCAAATATGGTGTGGCAAAAGTGTTGTCCGAAACGAGAGGAATCTGGTGTTTATGCGCAATCTCAGCCAATTTTTCTAAGTCAGGAATGTTAATCAAGGGATTCCCCAAGGTTTCAATCAAGACAAGCTTGGTATTGTCATTGATAGCTGCTTCCACTTCTTCCAAATTATCCACATCCACAAAGGTTGTTGTGATCCCATAACGAGGAAGGGTTTCTTTCAAGAGGTTGAAGGTCCCACCGTAAATAGTTGACGCAGCCACCACATGGTCACCTGCGTGAGCAAGCGCCAAAATAGTGTAGGTTACAGCAGCCATACCTGATGCTGTCGCTAGTGCTCCAACACCACCTTCAAGAGCAGCTATTCTTTCTTCAAATGCCGCTGTTGTAGGGTTGGTAATACGGGTATAGATATTCCCCGGTTTTCTCAAAGCAAACAGATCCGCACCTTCCTGCGTGTCATCAAAAACGAAGGATGTTGTTTGATAAATCGGTACTGCACGAGACTTGGTCGCTGGATCAACGACTTGCCCAGCATGCAATTGTAGGGTTTCAAATTTAAAATCACGAGTCATAAGACGACCTCCAAATAGCTTCATTAGGGATATTGTATCATCTTGTGCTAGTCTTTTCCAATACCGTTTTTCTATATTTTGATATAAGGAACAACTATGACTAGTCTTACACATCAAACAAAAAAGCACGATTCACTCGTGCCCGTTTTTTAATCTACATAAGTATCTTCGTTTTTATTGAGGAAGGCGTAAGGCAAGCCCATCAAGAGACCTCCTCCGATAAAGTTCCCGACAAAGGTTACACCCCAGTGACGAAGAATATTAGGAATGTCAAAATTAGCAATTGAATCTGCTGCAACACTGAACTTAACAATCGCAAAAGAAGCAAAGTTCGCAGCAATGTGTTCGTTTGTTAAGAATACAAACATGTAAATTGCTGATAAGACAAGCCAAAGTTTGGCCCCACCATCTTTCACCAAAACAAATGAAAGAATGGCAATGTTTACAAAGATATTGGCTAAAATACCTTCAAGTAAGACTAGCTCATTGGAACGACCTAACTTCATCTCTACAACCCCTGAAATGAAGCTATCATGTGTTAGATTTGCATAGGCTGCTGAGTGGGCAAAGCCCCAACCTGCTATAAAAGCTCCGATGAGATTGAACAAGGTACAGTAAAGTAAGATCTCAGCTGTTTTTCTCCAAGAGATTTTTTTCAAGAAACTACCAGCTGTCAAGAACATCATGTTGGAAGTGACCAACTCAGCATTCAAGAAAACAATGTAGGCCAATCCCCAAGCAAAAACAAATGGGAAGAGAAAACGTCCACTACCTGGAGCGATCTTATTAATCAAGTCAGCCCCAACTGCACCCGCAGCCGTACTAAATGTCAGAAAAGCACCTGCAAACATGGAACGAATCGCATACTTAAACTTACTTTGACTATAAAGACTTTCTTTCTTTTTGCAAGCAAATTCAATCTTTGAAATAAATTCTGAAGAGACCATAAAAAACTCCTAAAACTTTTGTTTGTGATAATTATAACATAATTCTTATTTTCTAGAAAGCGTTTTCTGTAAAATTCTAAAATATTTATCTTAAAAATCTTTTTCAAAATCTTTATCGTGAGGCTTACAAACCTTTTTCATAAGAACTATTTTGATTCTATTTGTTCATATAAAAAACCAGTGAAATAGCACTTCACTGGTTCATTCATTCTTAATATCGTTGTCTATACGGTTGATTAAAGGCCTTCAAAATATCCTCAGAAGTCTCAGAATAAGCTTTTGATTCTTTAAAGATACCTTTGACGATTATACGCTCGGTTTCATCATAATCAACACAAGTAACCAAAGTAATCTCCTGCACACCAATACGATCATCGATTTCATCTACACGGTCTGGTGTAACACGTTTTACTTCTGTAATCTCATAAGTATAAACTTTATCCTTATCAGTCAGATAAATTTTCATACCTGCTTTGGCATTGACCAAAGGTGAGAAGAGCATTTGACTGGCATTTTCAGCAGTAAAGATATGGTGACTGGCTAGAGAATAGTTGCCTTCTCCCATTTTTTGGTCTGGTTTCATGGTCCCTGCTCCGTAGAACAAGTTTACATTATCCAACCCTTTGAAAATAGGGAGGTTAATCTCCACTTCAGGAATAGCAATCCCACCGATAACTGGAAGCTTTTGGGCATCCCATTGTGAAGCAAGAACAGCTTCAGATGAAATGGACTTTACAGAGTCAAAATCAAAATTCCCTTCAGTTTTTAGATTTTCATCTATATTTTCCTTAGTGACTTGATTGACTTGGTATTTATTGGTATTCCATACCAAAAAGATATCGCGAATCTTTGAATTAAAAATTAAAGCTAGCGATAAAAGAATTAAGAAACCCGCTAAAATATTGATAAATAGATTTCTGCGCTTATTTTTCTTACTCTTTTTATTTTTCGTTTTTTTATGAGACATTATGCTTCACCTTCTGTTTCAATTTCAGTCCCAACTTCTTCTTTTTCTGCCGCAGCAACCGTTGTAAAGGTCACAATCTTAGCATCCTGATCTAGACGCATCACCTTAACTCCCATAGTTGAGCGTCCAGTTTGTGAAATATTGGCAACATTTGTACGGATCATGACACCTGTATCTGTGATAATCATCAGGTCTTCATCCCCCTTAACAGTGAGGAGGCCTGCCAGAGGACCATTTTTCTCAGCAACATTGGCTGTCTTCATCCCTTTACCACCACGGCCTTTAGTAGGATATTCAGTAGCAAGGGTACGTTTACCGTATCCTTTTTCAGTGATGATGAGAACTTCGTCTTGGTTTGTAATCACGCTAGCACCAACTACTGTGTCACCCTCACGAAGATTGACTCCTCGAACACCAGTCGCGATACGGCTCATGCCACGAACAGCTGATTGATTAAAGCGAACAGCATAACCAAACTTGGTACCAATGATAATATCCGTATCTTCTTCTGTCAGCAAGACATTAATCAATTCGTCTTCATCCTTGAGATTTAAGGCTTTAAGTCCATTTTGACGAATATTAGCGAACTCTTTGACACTGGTTCTCTTCACAATACCGTGACGAGTTGTAAAGAAGAGATAGGCGTCATCACTACGTTCAGACTCAACGTTGATGATGGTCTGAATGCTTTCGCCTTCGTCTAACTTCAAAAGATTGACAACCGGCAAGCCCTTGGCTGTACGACCGTATTCAGGGATTTCATAACCTTTTAGTCGATATACGCGTCCTTTATTGGTAAAGAAGAGCAAATGATCATGGGTACTGGTTGAAACCAACTCACGCACAAAGTCATCATCCTTAACTCCGGTACCTTGAACTCCACGGCCACCACGTTTTTGTGCAGTGAACTCACCTTGGTCCAAACGTTTGATATAGCCCTTATTAGAAAGGGTAATCAAGACATCCGTTTCTTCAATCAAATCTTCATCTTCAAGAGTTAAGACTTCTCCGATCATCAACTCCGTACGACGCTTGTCACCAAACTTGCGTTTGACTTCGTCCAATTCCTCTTTGATGATTTGAGCCACGCGCTCAGGTTTGGCAAGAATATCAGCCAAATCTGCAATCAAGGCAATCAATTCATCATATTCAGACTGAATCTTATCACGTTCCAATCCTGTCAAACGACGAAGACGCATATCAAGGATAGCCTGACTTTGACGCTCAGAAAGCTTGAACTTGCTCATCAATTCAGCTTGGGCTTCCGCATCCGTTTCACTAGCACGGATAATACGAATCACTTCATCAATGTGATCCAGAGCGATTAAAAGACCTTCTAAGATGTGCGCACGCGCTTCTGCTTTTTCCTTGTCAAAACGAGTACGGCGAACAACCACTTCTTTTTGGTGTTCGATATAAGCATCCAAAATTTGACGAAGGGACAAGATTTTTGGCACGCCATTTTGAATCGCCAACATGTTGAAACCAAAATTGGTTTGCATCTGGGTCATCTTGAAGAGGTTGTTAAGGATAACGTTGGCAGAGGCGTCGCGTTTAACCTCGATTACAAAGCGAACGCCTTCACGATTGGACTCATCACGTACAGCTGTAATGCCCTCAATTCGTTTTTCCTGAACCAAGCGAACAATATGCTCATGCACCTTGGTTTTATTAACCATATAAGGAAATTCCGTTACAACGATGCGCTCACGACCCGTCTTAGTGGTTTCAATCTCTGTACGAGAACGAAGGACAATGGAACCTTTACCAGTCTCATAAGCCTTATGGATCCCTGATTTCCCCATGACAAGAGCACCAGTCGGAAAATCTGGACCAGGCAAGACTTCCATCAAGTCCTTAGTCGTCACTTCAGGATTATCCATAACCAACTTCACTGCATCAATGGTTTCACCCAAGTTGTGAGGTGGAATATTGGTTGCCATCCCAACAGCGATACCCGTTGCCCCATTGACCAAAAGGTTTGGAAAACGAGCTGGCAAGACCAAGGGTTCACGTTCGTTAGCATCGTAGTTATCTACGAAATCAACTGTGTTTTTATTGATATCACGAAGCATTTCAAGAGCAATCTTGCTCATACGTGCCTCAGTGTACCGCTGCGCGGCAGCACCGTCCCCGTCCATAGAACCAAAGTTTCCATGCCCATCAACAAGCATGTAACGGTAGCTCCACCACTGAGCCATACGAACCATGGCTTCGTAAATAGAGGAATCTCCGTGTGGGTGGTATTTACCCATAACATCCCCTGTAATACGGGCTGATTTTTTATGAGGTTTGTCTGGTGTAACACCTAGTTCATTCATTCCGTAAAGAATACGACGGTGAACAGGTTTTAAGCCATCTCGAACATCAGGAAGGGCCCGCGCGACGATAACGCTCATGGCGTAGTCGATAAAGCTGGTCTTCATCTCCTTTGTCAGATTGACATTCACTAAATTTCTATCCTGCATTCATAAATGCCTCATTTCACTATTAGTAATTAGATATATTATACCATAATTTGTCCTTCATTTCAGTCTTTGAAAACCACTAAAACGTTTACATCTATAACCGAATAGAATATTCGTGACAAAGCTTTTCAAAAGTGATAGAATGAAATTGTCTGGGGATTCCCCTAAAAAAAATGAAGGAGATGTTTAGATAATGACTTCAACTAAACAACACAAAAAAGTGATCCTTGTTGGTGACGGTGCCGTAGGTTCATCTTACGCTTTCGCACTTGTTAACCAAGGAATTGCACAAGAGCTTGGAATTATCGAAATTCCACAATTACACGAAAAAGCTGTTGGTGATGCGCTTGACCTTAGCCACGCCCTTGCCTTCACTTCACCTAAAAAAATCTACGCTGCTCAATACTCTGACTGTGCAGACGCTGACCTTGTTGTTATCACTGCAGGTGCTCCTCAAAAACCAGGCGAAACTCGTCTTGACCTTGTAGGTAAAAACTTGGCTATCAACAAATCAATCGTAACACAAGTTGTTGAATCAGGTTTCGATGGTATCTTCCTTGTTGCAGCTAACCCAGTTGATGTTTTGACTTACTCAACTTGGAAATTCTCTGGATTCCCTAAAGAACGTGTTATCGGTTCAGGTACTTCACTTGACTCAGCACGTTTCCGTCAAGCACTTGCTGAAAAATTGGATGTCGATGCTCGTTCAGTTCACGCCTACATCATGGGTGAACACGGAGATTCTGAATTTGCGGTTTGGTCACACGCTAACATCGCTGGTGTAAACCTTGAAGAATTCCTTAAAGACACTCAAAACGTTCAAGAATCTGAATTGATTGAATTGTTCGAAGGTGTTCGTGACGCTGCCTACACAATCATTAACAAAAAAGGAGCTACATACTACGGTATCGCAGTAGCACTTGCTCGTATCACAAAAGCAATCCTTGATGACGAAAATGCAGTACTTCCACTTTCAGTCTTCCAAGAAGGTCAATACGGTGTTAAAAACGTCTTTATCGGTCAACCAGCTGTTGTTGGTGCACACGGTATCGTTCGTCCAGTAAACATCCCATTGAACGATGCTGAAACTCAAAAAATGCAAGCATCTGCTAAAGAATTGCAAGCTATCATTGATGAAGCATGGAAAAACCCTGAATTCCAAGCAGCTTCTAAAAACTAATGAAAAGAAGGTTCTCAAACATGGGAACCTTTTTCTTTTTGCACAGAATCATAACTCAACTTTTCAAATAAAACAAAAAAAGCCTATCGACCAAGCAATGAAGCTTGATACAATAGGCTTTTTGAAAATTCATTATTTAACAGCGTCTTTAAGAGCTTTACCAGCTTTGAATGCTGGAACTTTAGAAGCTGCGATTTTGATTTCTTTACCAGTTTGTGGGTTGCGACCTTTACGTGCAGCACGCTCACGAACTTCAAAGTTACCGAAACCGATCAATTGAACTTTTTCACCAGCTGCAAGGTATTCAGTTACTGCTGCAAATACAGCGTCAACTGCTGCTGCTGAATCTTTCTTAGTCAATTCTGTAGCTTCTGCTACTTTAGCGATCAAATCTTGTTTGTTTGCCATGTTAACAAATCCTCCAAATAATTTCTAATTAACAAATATAATCATATCCTAAAATCGGCTATAGGTCAAGTCAAAAACACTATTTTGACCATTTTTTCTCTATTTTTTTAGGAATTGTAGCGAATTAGAATCGCCCAAGCATTCTCTCCAGTATGAGTTTGAATAATAGAGCCAGTTTCCAATACAGAGATTGGCTTCTCGACATAAGGTTGCAATAATGCCTTCATCTCATTCGCCCATTCGTTCGTTCCAGCATAGGAAATTCCAATTTCTGCAACTGATTTTTTGGAAAGAGTCTCGGTTAATTCCTCAAGCCACTTTTTGAAAGTTTTCGCTCCACGTCCTTTGGCGATTGGTTGGAGTTCGTGGTTTTTCATCTGCATTACTACACGAATATTCAAGAGTGAGCTTAGTAATCCTGTCACACGTCCAATACGACCACCCTTAACTAAGTTTTCTAGCGTCGAAACACCGATATAAAGTTCTGTATTATTTTTAACGTCCTCTACATGAGCTAAGATCGTTTCTAAGTCTTTACCTTCTTTAGCAAGTTTTGCGGCTTCAACAACTTGGAACTTCATCGCTTGATCTGTAAAGGAACTATCAATAACCGTTACATCAGCAGTTGAGAGACTTGCCCCTTGGCGAGCAGCTTCAACAGTTCCAGACAAGGCATGGGACATGTGAATCGCGATAATTTGACTGCCGTCTTTACTTAGTTCTTCAAAGACCTCAGCAAACACTCCCACAGGGGGCTGGCTTGTTTTAGGCAGATTCTTACTTTGTTGCATAAGATGAAGGAATTCCCCCTCTTTCAAATCTGCATCCGAATAAAGCACACTATCAATCATAACTGATAGAGGGACAACAGTGATATTTAATTCTTTAACTACTTCTGGTTCGATAGTAACAGAAGAGTCCGTTACAATTTTTACTTGTGTCATAATTCAATCTTTCTATTCTTCTCGATAGGATTGGGATTTTCTCCTTTATTATATCAAAAAAATGATAAAAAATCATAAGTGATCCGATGAAAAGAACTGAATTTTTGGTATAATCTATCTATAGAAAAGTGAGGAACAGCCATGATTCGAAAACTTCAACCGATTATCACCATTATTCTTGGAGCTGCTATCTATGCCTTCGGTCTTACCTACTTTGTTGTTCCTTATCATTTATTTGAGGGAGGGGCGACAGGTATTACCTTGATTACCTACTATCTTTTTAAGATTCCTGTCTCATTGATGAACCTCTTGATTAATATCCCTTTATTTATCCTGGCTTGGAAAATATTTGGACCTAAGACCCTCTACTCCAGCCTTTTAGGATCTATTTCACTTTCCGTTTGGCTAGCAATTTTTGAGCGTATTCCTTTGCACATCGACTTGCAAGGTGATCTCATCATTGTCGCTTTAGTCTCAGGAGTCTTACTGGGGGTTGGTTTAGGAATTATCTTTAATGCTGGTGGAACCACTGGTGGCTCTGATATCGTTGCCCGTATCCTCAACAAATACACCAATATTTCGATTGGTAAATTGCTCTTTGGGATTGACTTTTTTATCCTAATGTTGATTTTGATTATCTTCCAGGATCTTCGTCTAGTTACCTATACCCTCTTGTTTGACTTTATCATCGCTCGTGTTATCGACTTGATAGGCGAAGGAGGTTATGCTGGTAAAGGATTTATGATTATTACCCAATATCCTGATCAATTGGCCAAAGAGATTAACGATGAACTCGGACGTGGCGTTACCTTTATATCTGGTCAAGGCTACTACAGCAAAAAGGACTTAAAAATTATCTACTGTATCGTCGGTCGAAACGAAATCGTAAAAATGAAAGATATGATTCACAAAATTGATCCTCAAGCCTTTATCACCATCACTGAGGCTCATGAAATTCTGGGTGAAGGATTTACCTACATAAAAGAATAAAACAAAAAAGCTGGGAAATCCCAGCTTTTATTCTTCTTCTGCGAGGGTTGAATGGCGGAACCCGTAAGTAAAGTAAATGACTAGACCAACTACAAGAGCAATGCCAAAGGCAATCCAGGTATCTAGACTATATTGAAGCATAAAGGAAACACAGATAAGAATGGAAAGAATTGGCAAAAGTGGCACCAAGGGAGTTTTAAACTCTCCCTCTTTTGGCATACCCTTATCCTTTCTGAGTTTTATTATTCCGTAGGCTAGCAAAATGAGATAAGCTAGCGTACAGATATTTAAGAAGGCTGCAATACTGGCTAGAGGAAAGACTCCTGCAGCAATGGCTGAAGCAACTCCTGTTAAGAGGGTCGCATTTTTAGGAACGCGACTAGTCTTGCTTAATTGTTTGAAACTTTGAGGTAAAAGTCCATCACGTGCTAAGCTATAAATCATCCGAGACAAAGCATAAGTCATGGAGATACATACAGTTATCAGGGTTAGAATGGCTACAAGCGAAACATAATTTGCCGCCCAGCCTATACCAATACTCCGTAATGAAAATGCTACTGCATCGTCCACATTGAGCTTACTGTAGTGAACAATCCCTGTCAATACTAAGGTAACCAAAGCATAGAGAATGGTGACGATTGTCAGAGAAAGCACTATTCCGCGAGGAATATTTTTTTGCGGGCTTTGAATTTCATCAACTGCCATGGAAATAGACTCAAATCCGAGAAAACCAAAGAACATCAAAGAGGCTCCTGCCATAATCCCAGTACTTCCACCATAAAGCTGACCAAAGCCAAAGGGAGCAAAATTTGACCAATTTTCAGGTTTGATGTGCCAAATTCCAACTAGGATAAATAAGGCGAGAGCAGAGAATTTCAAGACCACTAGCAGCGAATTAAAGCGCAAGGCTGCCTTTGAATTTAACAAAACCAATCCCGTTACCAATGTCAGTACTAAAATAGGCAAAAGATCGATATAGGTTCCCTGTTCAGGATTAAAGGTTCCATTTAAGGCTTGGGGCATGGAGATACCATAATTACTGAGCAATCCCTTAAAGTAAGCTGCCCAGCCAGACGCCACACCTGAAACAGCCGTCATGAATTCCATAATAGTCAACCAGCCAGCAATCCAGGCTGGCAATTCTCCTAAAATCGCATAGAGGTAACTATAAGCACCACCAGTTGCAGGCACACGAGAGGCAAATTCTGCGAAAAAGAGGGCTGATAGAGAAACACACAGAGCAGAAATCACAATGGAAATCACTAGTGATGGACCAGCTAGGGTAGCCGCTGCTGTTCCGGTAATGGTGAAAATCCCCGTCCCCACCATGGCACCGATCCCTAGAAGAATCAAATCCCACAATTTCAAATGGCGATGCATCTCTGTCTGTCTCAGACTAACATCCTTGGTTCTAAAAATATTCATACTTCATCTCCACTAAATGTAATTGTTTTATTTTACCATATAAAAGCAGTTTTGTGAATATTTATTAGGTCCTTTTTTGAAAAAAATTCTGAACAGAAAGGATTTCTGTTCAGAATTTGCATTTTTACCCACTGATTCTTTCAATTTGTTACTTATCAAGCGAGTAGGCTCAACAGTATACTCCATTGAAAGTTTTTTGGGGATTTGAGATTTTTTAAACTTCAAAGTAAGGGAACGGACGGTCACTATCTAAAGGACGATTTGGAACTTCTTGTTCCAAAATAGCGCACCAACCTGATACCAATTCTTCAAAAGTCAGTTGTGCTTCTGGAGAAGCCGTTGTCAGCTTCCGTCCAAACCAAGCCATGGTTGCAGTCTCAAACTGAAGCATGGCGTACTCGATTACTGGTACATTTGCCTCTTCATAATTCTCATTTACTGCACGTGCCACACCTGGTGCTTGTGGAAGGAGTTGATTGCTGATTTTATCGACAATAGTCGCATCCATCTCTCTCCATGAAAGAAGTTGACCATTTACCTGATAAAAGAGCTCAAAGGTTTCTTGATTTTCCTTAAAATTTGCAAGAACAAAAGCACGTTCTACCAACTCAGGACCACCAGCAGCTTTTACAGCGTTTATCAAGAGGTTTTGTTCTATTTGTCTCCAATAGTCATCTGCTTCTTCTGCTAGATCATTTGTAAACGGTGGAACAATTTCCTCGGCAGGAATTTCACCTTTATTCGCTTTTTCGACATTACCAAATAATTTTTTTAAAAATCCCATTTGCTTCTCCATTTTGGATTTATCCGACTGAACCTTCCATTTCATAGCTAATCAAGCGATTCAGCTCAACTGCATATTCCATTGGAAGCTCTTTAGTGAAGGGTTCGACAAATCCCATGACAATCATCTCAGTAGCTTCAGATTCTGACAATCCACGGCTCATGAGGTAATAGAGTTGTTCTTCTGAAATCTTAGAAACCTTGGCTTCGTGTTCCAAAGCAACTTGCGAGTTGTGAATTTCATTGAATGGAATGGTATCTGACGCTGATAAGTCATCCATGATAATGGTATCACACTCAATGTGAGAAACAGATTTCTTAGAGTTCTTGTTAAAGGTTACTTGTCCACGGTAGTCCACCTTTCCTCCACCTTTAGCGATGGATTTAGAAACGATAGACGAGCTTGTGTGTGGAGCGTTGTGGATCATCTTGGCACCCGTATCTTGGTGTTGCCCAGCATTAGCAAAGGCGATCGAGAGCATAGTACCACGCGCCCCTTCTCCATCTAGATAAACAGATGGATATTTCATAGTTGTTTTGGCACCCAAGTTTCCATCAATCCACTCAACAGTCGCATCTTTCAATGCTTTGGCACGTTTTGTTACCAAGTTATAGACATTATCAGACCAGTTTTGGATGGTTGTATAACGCATATAAGCTCCGTCCAAAGCAAAGATTTCTACAATGGCAGCGTGCAAGCTATTACTTGAATATGTTGGCGCAGTACATCCTTCTACGTAGTGGACACTTGCTCCCTCGTCAACGATAATCAGGGTACGTTCAAACTGACCAGTATTTTCGTTGTTGATACGGAAGTAAGTTTGAAGCGGGATATCTACCTTAACACCTTTTGGTACGTAGATAAAGGTTCCACCCGACCATACTGCTGAGTTGAGGGCAGCCAACTTGTTATCAGTCGGTGGTACCAACTTCGCAAAGTATTGTTTAAACAAGTCTGGGTATTCCTTGAGGGCAGAATCTGTATCTGTAAAGATAATCCCCAATTTCTGGAACTCTTCCTTCATGTTGTGGTAAACCACTTCTGACTCGTACTGGGCAGAGGCACCTGCTAGATAAGCACGTTCAGCTTCTGGAATCCCGATACGTTCAAAGGTTTCTTTGATTTTTTCAGGAACTTCATCCCATGAACGGGCAGGTTTATCAGAAGGTTTTTGGTAGTAGATCAAGTCATCAAAGTCAATCTCTGACAAGTCTGCTCCCCAAGTTTGCATAGGCATTTTTTTGAAGGTTTCATAAGACTTCAAACGGAATTCTAACATCCACTCAGGTTCTCCCTTGGCAGCAGATAATTCACGAATAACACCTTCGTTGAGTCCTTTTCCTGTCGATAGGACAGGCTCTACATCATCATGGAAACCAAATTTATATTCACCAAGGTCAATTGGTTTTGGTTCTACTCTTTCTTCAGCCATAATATCCTTTCTTTCATTCTTCATTTCTACTGATTCGTAAGACAAAAGAAACTGGTCTTACTGTTTTTCTTGATCTTCAATTGTTTTCTTAAGGGCATTCCAAGCTAGGGTTGCACACTTGATCCGTTGTGGGAATTTGGCAACACCTGATAAGAAGGCGCCATCCCCAAGTTGGTCTTGGCGGTCATCTTTTTGACCTTGAACCATTTCTGAAAAAATGGTCGCAAGCTCTAGAATTTCTTGTTTGGTCTTGCCTAAAACTGCATCTGTCATCATACTAGCAGAGGCAGTTGAAATCGTGCATCCTGAATTTAGAAAAGCAATATCTTCCAAACGGTCCTCTGCGTCAAACTTGACAGAGAGGTTGATAACATCCCCACAGGTTGGATTATTGAGGCTGATTTGCTCAGCATCTTCCAGCTTCCCTTGGTGATGTGGATTTTTCGAATGGTCTGCCACCACTGCCATATAAAGGCTATCTAGTTTAGAAAGTGCCATTGAAAAACTCCTTTGTCTTTTGTAAGGCGTCGACTAGCTTGTCGCAATCTGCCTTGGTATTGTAGATATAAAAACTTGCACGAGCTGTTGCTGGGACTTCCAAATACTGAAGCAAGGGTTGCGCGCAGTGATGGCCCGCGCGAACAGCCACTCCTTCATAATCAAGTGCTGTAGCTAGGTCATGGGGATGAAGATCCCCTAAGTTAAAGGCAATGACACCTGACCGTTGAGCCAAGTCCTGCGAACCATAAATGGTCAAACCTTCAATGGCCTGCAATTTTGGATAGACGTATGCTATCAATTCCTGTTCATGAGCTTCAATGGCGTCCATGCCAATCTTTTCAAGATAATCCACTGCAGCAGCAAGTCCGATTGCACCTGCCATATTAGGAGTACCAGCCTCGAATTTCCACGGCAATTCCTTCCAGCTAGCGCTTTGCTCATAGACGAAATCAATCATTTCGCCACCAAATTCTACTGGTGACATTTGATTGAGATATTTTTCTTTACCGTACAGGACACCAATACCAGTTGGACCAGCCATCTTGTGACCCGAAAAGGCGAAGAAGTCCACATCCAAGCCCTGGACATCAATCTTCATATGAGGCGTTGATTGAGCACCATCCACCACCATGATAGCTCCAACTTGGTGGGCTAATTGAGTGATTTCCTTGATCGGATTGACCACACCAAGAACATTTGAGGCGTGAGCTAGGGAGACAAATTTAACCTTATCAGTCAATTTAGCCCTCAAGTCATCCATATCCAGAGCTCCATCCTTGAGATAGACATAGACAAGCTCTGCTCCAGCCTTACGGCAGGCTTCCTGCCATGGGATAATATTGGAATGGTGTTCCATGACTGAAATCAAGACCTGGTCTCCCTCAGTCAAGACTTCCTCAGCATAACGCGCCACCCAGTTAAGACTGGTTGTCGTTCCTCTAGTAAAGAGAACTTCCTTTGTAGAGCTTGCATTGATAAACTTACGAATGGTTTCACGAGCAGCTTCATAAGAAGCTGTTGCTCGCTCCGCTAAGGTATGAACACCACGGTGAACGTTGGCATTGTCCTGCTCATAGTAGCGGGTGATTGTTTCAAGAACTGCTAGTGGTTTTTGTGTCGTCGCAGCATTGTCCAGATAGACCAGAGGTTCATCGTTGACAATCTGGTCTAAAATTGGAAAATCCTTGCGAATCGCTTCTACATCTAACATAGGCTTCCCCTTAGCGTTTTGACAATTTTTCTTCGATCGTTGCAATCATTTCGTCACGAACTTCTTTGACTGGAATCTCAACAATTACGGATCCAAGGAAACCACGAACAACCAAACGTTCTGCAGTTGCCTTGTCCAAGCCACGGCTCATGAGGTAGTACATGTCTTCTGGATCTACCTGACCGATAGACGCCGCGTGTCCTGCAGTAACATCATTTTCATCAATCAAAAGAATTGGGTTGGCATCTGAACGCGCCTGGTCTGAAAGCATGAGAACTCGACTTTCTTGTTGGGCATCTGCTCCTTTAGCTCCCTTGATGATGTGACCGATACCGTTGAAGGTCAAAGTTGCTTTCTCAAGGATAACCCCATGTTGGAGGATATTTCCAATAGAGTTGCAACCATAGTTAGTCACTCGAGTATCAATCCCTTGAACCTGACGACCACTTGAAAGAGCTACGACTTTAAGGTCAGCATGGCTACCATTTCCAATCAAGTCGCTATCAAAGTCCGCAACAACATTTCCTTCGTTCATGACACCGATTGCCCAGTCAATGCTTGCATCGTTGCCTAGTTTACCACGACGGCTAATGTAGGCCGTGACATTTTCACCTAAACGGTCAATGGCCGCAAATTTCACTTGCGCACCAGAACGAGCAATCACTTCAACTGTGATATTGGCAGTTGCTTTCGCACTACCTTCGCCACGTGACTCTAAACGCTCCAGATAACTAATCTTAGAATTTTTACCAGCGATAATCATAATATGCTTGTTAAATGGCACATCGCTATCGCTGTCTTGGTAGAAAATTCCTTCGATTGGCTCTGTAATCTCAACATTATCAGGAATGTAGAGAACAGCACCACTGTTAAAGTAAGCTGTATGGTAGGCTGCCAACTTGTCATCGTCATACTTAACAGATGACATGAAGAATTCCTCGATAAGTTCGGGAATTTCTTCTAAAGCTGAGTGGAAGTCTGTAAAGATTACTCCTTGTTCAGCCAATTCAACTGGAGTTTGTTCAAAAACAGTCTGCGTTCCTACTTGCACCAATTTCAAGTGATTATCTAGAGCAGTGAAGTCAGAAACATTTGCTGACGGTTCACTTTCTGTAATGGTTCCATCTCCCAGATTCCAACGGTGAAATTTCACACGCTCGATAACTGGTAACTCTAAACTCTCAATCTTATCAAAAGCTTTTTGACGGAGGTCAGCCAACCAGCTTGGTTCAGCGTGCATTTCTGAAAAAAGTTTAATATTCTCTTTAGTCATTTACTTCTCCTAAAAGATAAGAGGGAATTACAATTCTTCCTTGTAGTCGTAGCCAAGTTCTTCAGCTAGTTTTGCGTATCCTTCACGTTCCAAACGGGCAGCCAATTCTGGACCGCCAGAAAGGACCACACGACCTTCCATCATCACGTGTACCACGTCTGGTGTGATGTAATTCAAAAGACGTTGGTAGTGAGTGATAATCATAGCACCAAAGCCTTCACCACGCATGGCATTGACACCTTTCGATACAACTTTAAGGGCGTCAATATCAAGACCAGAGTCAATCTCATCCAAAAGGGCAAATGTTGGTTCCAACATCAAGAGTTGAAGAATTTCATTACGTTTTTTCTCACCACCTGAGAAACCTTCGTTGAGGTAACGCTCTGCCATTTCTTCTTTCATGTTGAGCAATTCCATTTTCTCGTCTAGTTTAGTGATGAACTCACGAACTGAAATCTTTTCATCATCTTCTTTACCAGCATTCATGGCTGCACGAAGAAATTCAGCGTTGGTGATTCCAGGAATTTCAGATGGGTATTGCATAGCCAGGAAAAGTCCCATACGCGCACGCTCGTCCACTTCCAATTCAAGGATGTTTACGCCATCAAACAAGACCTCCCCTTTGGTAACTTCATAGTTAGGGTTCCCCATAATAGCTGCAGAAAGAGTTGATTTACCTGTACCATTTGGTCCCATGATAGCTGCGATTTCTCCTGTTTTCAGAGTCAGATTGACTCCTTTCAAAATTTCTTTTCCTTCAATCTCAACGTGAAGATCTTTGATCTCTAATACTGACATGATAGTTCCTTTCTTTTTCTGGCCTACTTCCTTTATCCTTAAAGAAATCACTTACATTTCTCTAAAAAAATACAAGAAAAGGTCCATAAATATACTCTACTAGTATAACAAAAAAAAGCCTAAAAGGCTTTGATTTTGTTTAGAAGCTAGTGACTAATCCTTGCGGTTTAGGTGCTGATTAATGGCATCTACTATTTTCCCCATTACATAACTTAACCTAAAATTTCGAAAGAGTAGAATCGCCCAAAAAGCTGCCATAACGTAGCGACCAGTCATCAAGGATTCATTGAAAAAATAAGTCTCAGCAGCAGTGAATAAGGCTATTATGATAAATTGTTGTCTATTCATAAGATTATTGTATCATGAAATCCATTTTTAGTCTTCTTCGACCATAACTTTATCAGCTAGAAATTCAAATCCCTCTGGAATCAGGCTTTCTTCTACCTCTTGATCTGATTGAGAAGACTTGTTTCTAGCTGAAAATGCTGCACGAATCTCTTTCCATTCCTCTAGAGAAATTGCCAGGATTTCAGGTGAAAATCCAGCGGATTGGCTGAGAATATTGCCGAACATGGTATTGAGGTTATCCCGTTTCATGGTTTGACCAGCATTGAAATTAGACTCAAAGG